>FTCT01004086.1_pt1 | contig 27767 bp, 26 predicted proteins | sample 1658881 | NCBI WGS metagenome assembly FTCT01 (sample SAMEA3914864, study PRJEB12502) | metagenome | biome: forest; material: soil | place: USA | collected 2012-03-12 | depth 0.3 m | reverse complement strand
TTTATCGTAGTCCAGCGCCTGGGTGCGCGCCATCTAGAGCCTCATCAACGATGCCGTGGACCCATCGGCCTTAAGGCATAAGCGCGATCCGCGCCAGCCTGGCCCAGGCAGAGCCCGGCCAGGCCGGCGCGACCAGGTCAGGGCTGTTCGCTGGCGACGACCAGGGTCACCAGGTCGCGCGCGAAGGACATCAGGTCCTTGCCCGCCGCTCGGTTTTCGGCCGAGGCCATGCCGGCGTCGAACGCGGCCTGATCGGCGAAATGCAGTTCGGCGATCAGGAAGTAGGGCGCCTGGCCCATCAGGGCCTTGTCGATCCGATTGACCACGGCCTTCTGCAGCCCCGGAACCTTGGCGATCAACGGCATGTGGACGTCGTTGTAGTGGGCCAGGAAGGCCTCGACGTCGTCGGGTTTGGTGTAGAGCGCCAGCAGCTTGACGGTCATGGGCGGTCGTCCTCCGATCAGATGGCGTTCATGGTGAGCAGCTCGTAGGCCGCGACGGTGTCGCCGTCCTGGTTGGTGACCTGGGCGTCCCAGCGCACCTCGCCGTACTCGTCGTTGCGACGGCTCTTGGCCATCGCCGTCAGGCGCACGGCGATCGCGTCGCCGGGCGAGACCGGCTTGACGAAGCGCAGGTTGTCCAGGCCGTAATTGGCCAGGACCGGGCCGGGGGCCGGGTCGACGAACAGGCCCGCGGCGAACGACAGGATCAGGTAGCCGTGGGCCACCCGGCCCGGGAAGAACGGATTGGCCGCGGCGGCGGCCTCGTCCATGTGGGCGTAGAAGGTGTCGCCGGTGAACTCGGCGAAATGCTCGATGTCGGCCAGGCTGATGGTCCGGGCGGCGCTGTTGAAGGTCTTGCCGATCGCCAGCTCGTCGAACTTCAGGCGGAACGGATGGGGACCGTCGGTGATCTGCGGCGAGCCGGCGATGTAGCGGTGGCCGATGGCGGCCAGCATGCGCGGCGAGCCTTGCAGGGCGGTGCGCTGCATGTAGTGGGACAGGCCGCGCAGGCCGCCCATCTCCTCGCCGCCGCCGGCCCGGCCCGGCCCGCCGTGCACCAGGCCCGGCAGGGGCGAGCCGTGACCAGTGGATTCGCGGGCGCAGTCGCGGTCGGCGATCAGCACCCGGCCGTGGAAGGCCGCGGCCCCCGCGATGACCTCGATCGCGACGGCCGGATCGTGGGTGAACAGCGACATGACCAGTGAGCCCTGACCCTGCCGGCACAGGGCCACGGCGTCGGCCAGGTCCTTGTAGGGCATCAGGGTGGCCACCGGGCCGAAGGCTTCGGTGTCGTGGACGTGGCGCGCGCTCCACGGCGCGTCGCAGCGCAGCAGCACCGGGCTCATGAAGGCGCCGGCCGCGTCGACGCCGGCCGGGGCGGCGTCCGGATCGCCAAACACGATGCGGCCGTCCTGGACCAGGTCGGCGACCTTGGCGCGGACGTCGGCCCGCTGGGCCTGGCTGACCAGGGCGCCCATGGTCACCCCTTCCTGCGCCGGGTCGCCGACCACGACGGCGGCCAGTTTCTGGCTGACGGCGTCCTGGACGGCGTCGATCAGGGCGGCCGGCACGAAGACCCGGCGGATGGCGGTGCATTTCTGGCCCGCCTTGACCGTCATCTCGCGAACGATCTCCTTGGCGAAGAGATCGAACTCCGGGGTCTCGGGCGTGCAGTCCGGACCCAGCACCGTGGCGTTGAGACTGTCGCACTCGGCGATGAAGCGCACGCTTTCGCGCAGGATCGTCGGATGGCTGCGCAGGGCGTTGGCCGTGGCCGCCGAACCGGTGAACGAGACCACGTCCTGGCCGGTCAGGTGGTCGAACAGATCCCCAGTCGAGCCGACGATCAGCTGCAGGGCGCCGGGCGGCAACACCCCGGCCTCGAGCATGATGCGGACGCACTGCTCGGTGACATAGGCGGTCGCAGAGGCCGGCTTGACGATGGCCGGCACGCCGGCCAGCAGGGTGGGGCCCAGCTTCTCGAGCATGCCCCAGACGGGGAAGTTGAAGGCGTTGATGTGCAGGGCCACGCCCTGCAGGGGGCTCAGGATGTGCTGGCCGACGAAGGAGCCGCGCTTGGACAGCGGCTCCAGCGCCCCGTCCAGCAGGATCTTGTCGTTGGGCAGTTCGCGCCGGCCCTTGGACGCATAGGCGAACAGCGTGCCGGCCCCGCCCTCGATGTCGACCCAGCCGTCGGTGCGGGTCGCGCCGGTCAGGGCCGACAGGGCGTAGAGCTCTTCCTTGCGGGCGATGATCGCCTCGGCCAGCGCCTTGATCATCTTGGCGCGCTCATGGAAGGTCAGGGCCCGCAAAGCCGGCCCGCCGACCTTGCGCGCGTGCTCGGCCATGGCCGCGAAATCCACGCCCTGGGAGCCCAGCCGCGCGGCGGTCTGGCCGTTGACCGCGGACGGGACGTCGACGACGCCGGCCTGGGCGCTGAACCAGGCGCCGGCGGCGTAGTTCTGAAGGTGGAGAGGTTTCATCAGGGCGGCTCCCGCGGATCAGCGACCGGTGAAGGTCGGCTGGCGTTTGTTGAGGAAGGCGTCGACGCCTTCGGCGTAGTCGGCGCTTTGGCCCAGCCGGCGCATGGCGTCGCGCTGCAGGTCCAGTTCTTCGTCCAGGGTGTGGCTCCAGCTGGCGCGGATCATCGCCTTGGTCGCCGCCAGCCCCAGGGTCGGGGCCTTGGCGAAGCCGGCGACCAGCTTTTCGGCCTCGGCCAGCAGCTGATCGTCGTCGACCGCCCGCCAGATCAGGCCCCAGTCCTGGGCCTGCTCGGCCAGGACCGGCGCGCCGGTCAGGGTGATGGCCAGGGCGCGAGCCTGGCCGATCAGCCGCGGCAGGACCCAGGTCCCGCCGGAGTCGGGGATCAGCCCGATGGCCGCGAAGGACTGGATGAACTTGGCGCTCTTGGCGGCCAGGACGATGTCGGCCGCCAGGGCGATGTTGGCCCCGGCCCCGGCCGCCACGCCGTTGACCGCGCAGACCACGGGGAAGGGCAGGGCGGTCAGGCGCCGGATCAGGGGGTTGTAGTAGAGCTCCACCGACTGGCCCAGGTCCACCGCCCCCTGGCCGGGGGCCACCGCCCGGTCGGCCAGGTCCTGGCCGGCGCAGAAACCGCGGCCGGCGCCGGTCAGCAGCAGCACGCGCGCGCCGCCCGCCTCCAGCTGGTCCAGGGCCTGGGCCACCTCGCCATGCATCTGGACGGTGAAGCTGTTGAGCCGGTCGGGCCGGTTGAGGACCAGGCGCGCGACGCCCTGCTCGTCGATGGAGAATTGGATGGTTTCGAAGGCCATGTGATCGCCTGCCGTTCTGTGCGGTCGCGCCTCCCTGACGCTGGCCATGGGATAAAGTAGAACGTCCGGTCGGTCAATTAATTCCCTGGCTCCCTCGCCATCGATGACCTGAAGCGAACGGCGCGACTTGCCTATTGTCGACAATCGCGCATTCTGGAGCAAAGTCACAAGGAGGAGGCGCGCATGGACGGACAGGCGCTGGCGCGGCGTGTCGCCGATCACCTGCGCGAGGGCGAGGGGCCCACGCGATTGTTCGACCTGGCGCTGGACGAGGCGGGCGAGGGGTTTGCGCGGGTCTCCATGCGCGTGACGCCCGCCATGCTGAACGGCGTGGGCTGCGCCCACGGGGGCGTGATCTTCACCCTGGCCGACACCGCCTTCGCCTATGCCTGCAACAGCCGCAACATCGCCAATGTCGCTCAGCAGGCCTCGATCGCCTTTCTCAATCCCGCCTTCGAGGACGAGCATCTGGTCGCCGACGCGCGCGAGGTCGCCGTCGAGGGCCGCACGGGCGTCTATGCGGTGACGGTCACGGCCGCCGACGGCCGGGTGATCGCCAGCTTCAGCGGGCTGTCGCGCACCCTGGGCCGGGCGCTGGTCGAACCCGATCCGGCCCCCGAGCCGGACCCGGCGCGGCCGCTGGCCGTGTCCTCCTGACGCCGGCCGCGCGCCGGGGCCGGGCGCGGGCCTGGCGATCTTGACTGAAAATTCTCGTGGCGCGCGGCGCGGGGATTGGCTATCAGAATTAATAGACCGACCGTACGGTCAGAAATAGGGAGGCCTGCATGGCCAAGCTCGCTGTCGCTTCGGAGCCGCCCCGCAACGCCCCCGACGAGAGCCACGACTGGGCGCGGGTCGCCTATCTGGTCAATCTCTCCCGGGCGCTGGACGCCATGGAGGAAGAACGGCTCGTTCCCGACAAGAAGGTGCTCTACCAGTTCTCGGCCCGCGGCCACGACATGGCGCAGATCCTGCTGGGCTGCCGCCTGACCGAGCGCCACGACGCGGCCTGCGGCTATTATCGCTCACGCCCGCTGTTGCTGTCGCTGGGCGTGGATCCGGAGGTCGCCCTGGCCTCGGCCATGGCCCGCAGCGGCGGCTATTCGGGCGGCCGCGACATCGGCACGGTGTTCAACTATCCCAATCCGCACGGCGCCTCGGCCCTGCCGATGTGCGGCGGGGTGGGAGCGCAATACACCCCCACCGCCGGCTGGGCCCAGGCGATCGAATATCACCGCACGGTCCTCAACAACCCGGCCTACGACAAGGCCATCGGGGTGGTGCTGGGCGGCGACGGCTCGGTGGCGTCCAACGGCTTCTGGGCGGCCCTGACCATCGCCACCACCCAGGCCCTGCCGATGCTGTTCTATATCGAGGACAACGGCTTTGGCATCTCGGTGCCGTCCACCTTCCAGACCCCGGGCGGCGACATCGCCCGCAACCTCGGCAGCTGGCAGGGCCTGGAGATCCTCAGCGGCGACGGGACCGATCCGCACGAGGCCTCGCGCCTGGTCGACCAGGCCATGGCCCACGTGCGCGAGCGCAAGGGGCCCTGCCTGCTGCGCCTGACCGTGCCCAGGCTCCAGGGCCACAGCTTCCAGGACACCCAGGCCTACAAGTCCGCCGAGGTGGTCGAGAACGAGTGGCGCCGCGACCCCCTGCCCAAGCTGAAGTCCTACCTGGTGCCGGCGGTGCTGTCGCAGGCTCAGTGGGACGAGATCGACGCCCAGGCCAAGGCCGACGCCGAGGACGCGCTGGCGCGCGCCGAGACCCGCCCGGTCGCCGATCCGGTGACCGTCACGCGCAACGTGTTCTCCGAGGACGGCGACCTGCAGGCCATGGGCGGCCAGTGGACGGCCGGCTACACGCCGCCACCCGCCACCGACGTCGCCGCGCCCGAGGGCCAGCGCATCAACATGGTCACGGCGATCCGCCGCACGCTGGATCACGAGCTGACCATCAATGATCGCGTGGTGCTGTTTGGCGAGGACATCGGGCCCAAGGGCGGCGTGCACGCCGTGACCCTGGGCCTGCAGGAAAAGTTCGGGACCCAGCGGGTCTTCGACACCAGCCTGTCGGAGGAGGGCATCATCGGCCGCGCGGTCGGCATGGCGATGGCCGGCCTGATGCCCGTGCCGGAGATCCAGTTTCGCAAATACGCCGAGCCGGCCACCGAGCAGATCAACGACTGCGGGACCATGCGCTGGCGCACCGACAACCGGTTCGCCGCGCCGATGGTGCTGCGGGTGCCCGGCGGCTTCTTCAAGTGCGGCGATCCCTGGCACAGCCAGACCAACGAGGTGGCCTTCGTCCACCAACCCGGCTGGCGGGTCGCCGCCCCGTCCAACGCCGAGGACGCCGTGGGCCTGCTGCGCACGGCCCTGCGCGGCAACGACCCGGTGATCTTCTTCGAGCACCGCTCGATGCTGGACTTCGCCTGGGCCCGACGGCCCTATCCGGGCGACAATTTCGCCCTGCCGTTCGGCAAGGCCAAGACCACGCGCTCGGGCGACGACATCACCATCGTCACCTGGGGCGCGATGGTGCCCCGTTGCGAAGAGGCGGCGGAAGGGCGCTCGGCCGACGTCCTGGACCTGCGCACCCTGATGCCGTGGGACAGCCAGGCGGTCCTGGAGTCGGTGCGCCGCACGCGCCGCTGCCTGATCGTCCACGAGGACCTGAAGACCGCCGGCTTCGGCGCGGAGATCGCCGCCCTGGTCGCCGACGAGGCCTTCATGGACCTGGACGCCCCGGTGGCCCGCCTGACCATGCCCGACATTCCCAGTCCCCATAACCCGGTGCTGCTGGACTTCGCCGTCCCGTCCGTGGCCGCCATCCGGTCCAAGATCGACGACCTGCTGGCCTTCTGATGAGCGCTCCCATGATCGACATCATCGTTCCCCTCGAGCTCGAAGGCGCCAAGGCCGTCGTGCGCAACTGGCTCAAGAAGGTCGGCGACACCGTCGCCCTGGACGAGCCCATCGTCGAACTGGAGACCGACAAGGTCGCCCAGGAAATCCCCGCGCCGATCACCGGCGTGCTGACCGAAATCCTGATGTCGAGCGACGCGGAAGCCGCGCCCGGCGCGGTGCTGGGCCGCCTGCGGCCGGCCGGCGAAGCGACGAGCAAGGCCGCCTCGCCAGCGTCGCCCGCCCAGGGCGCGCCGCCGCCCGCGGCCATGAGCTCCTCGGCCCAGCCGTCGGTCACCGGCCTGTCGCCCTCGGTGCGCCGGGCCGTCAAGGAACACGGGGTGGACCCGTCGGGCGTCGAGGGCAGCGGCCGGGGCGGGCGGGTCACCCGCGCCGACATCGAGCGCGCGGTGGCGCAGGCCAGCCGCTCCCCCGCCAACGCGCCCGACCTGCTCAAGGCCGCGCCGGCCCCGGCGCCAAGGTCGGCGCCGACGCCGGCGCCGGCGGCCTCGAGCGGCGGCGTCAGGACCGTGCCTCATGACCGCATGCGCCTGGCCATCGCCGAGAACATGCTGGGCTCGGTGACCGTCGCCCCGCACGTCACGGCCGTCTTCGAGGCCGACTTCAGCGCCATCATGGCCCACCGCAAAAGGCACAAGGCCGCGTTCGAGAAGGAGGGGATCAACCTGACCTTCACCGCCTACATGATCGCCGCCAGCGTGGCGGCCATGCGGGCGGCGCCGACCGTCAACAGCCGCTGGCACGCCGATCGCCTGGAGATCTTCGACGACATCAACATCGGCGTGGGCGCGGCCCTGGGCGACAAGGGCCTGATCGTCCCGGTCGTGCAACGCGCCCAGGACCTGTCGCTGCAAGGCATAGCCGGACGGCTGGGCGACCTGATCGCCCGCGCCCGCGACAACAAGCTGACCGGCGCGGACGTGCGCGGCGGCACCTTCACCATCTCCAACCACGGCGTGTCGGGCTCGCTGTTCGCCTCGCCGATCATCATCAACCAGCCGCAGTCGGCGATCCTGGGCGTGGGCAAGCTGGAAAAGCGCGTGGTCGTGCGCGAGGTCGCCGGCCAGGACACGATCCAGATCCGGCCCATGGCCTATGTCTCTCTGACCATCGACCACCGTGTGCTCGACGGCCACCAGACCAACGCCTGGCTGTCGAAATTCGTCGAAACCCTCGAGACCTGGCCCCTCTGATGTCCGATCACGACTTTGACGTCCTGGTCATCGGGGCGGGACCCGGCGGCTATGTGGCGGCCATCCGCGCCGCCCAACTGGGCCTGAAGACCGCCTGCGTCGAAAGCCGCCAGACCCTGGGCGGCGCCTGCCTGAACGTCGGCTGCATTCCCTCCAAGGCGATGCTGCACGCTTCGGAGCTCTACGAGGAGGCCCGGTCGGGCGCCCTGGCCAAGCTGGGCGTGAAGACGCAAGGCATCAGCCTGGACCTGGAGGCGGTGCATCGTCACCGCACCGAGGCCATCGACGGCCTGACCGCCGGCATCGCCTTCCTGTTCAAGAAGAACAAGGTCGAGTGGCTCAAGGGCGCGGCTCAGTTCATCCGGTCCGACGCCGTCAAGGTCGGCGACCAGGTGGTGCGGGCCAGGAACATCATCATCGCCACCGGCGCCTCGCCCACAAGCCTGCCCAATGTGACGATCGACCAGTCGGTGATCGTCGACTCCACCGGCGCGCTGGAGTTGGCCGCCGTGCCCGAGCACCTGGTGGTGATCGGCGGCGGGGTGATCGGCCTGGAGCTGGGCTCGGTGTGGCGGCGGCTGGGCGCGCGGGTGACGGTCGTGGAATATGCCGACCAGATCCTGCCGGGCATGGACGGCGATGTTCGCGCCGAGGCGGCCAAGATCTTCAAGCGCCAGGGCCTGACGCTGATGACCGGCGTCAAGGTGGTCGCCGCCCAGGTCGAGGGCGCGGGCGCGTCCCTGACGCTGGAGCCGGCGGCCGGCGGCGAGGCGACGAGGCTGAAGGCCGATCGGGTGCTGGTGTCGGTGGGCCGCAGGGCCAATGTCGACGGCCTGGGCCTGGAGGCCCTGGGCCTGTCGCTCAACGCCCAGGGACGGCTGGACGTGGATCCCCGGTTCGCCACCGCCGTTCCAGGCGTCTGGGCGATCGGCGACGTGATCGCCGGTCCGATGCTGGCCCACAAGGCCGAGGACGAGGGCGTGGCGGTGTCCGAGATCATCGCCGGCCTGCCGGGCCTGGTGAACCACGACGTCATTCCCAGCGTCGTCTACACCACCCCCGAGATCGCCGGCGTCGGCCTCACCGAAGACCAGGCCAAGGCGCGCGGCCAGATCAAGGTCGGCAAGTTCCCGATGCTGGCCAACTCCCGGGCCAAGACCAACAAGGAGCCCGAGGGCTTCGTCAAGATCATCGCCGACGCGGCGAGCGACCAGGTCCTGGGGGTGTGGATCATCGCCCATCCGGCCGGGACCATGATCGCCCAGGCCGCCCAGGCCATGGAATTTGGCGCCACGTCCGAGGACATCGCCTACACCTGCCACGCCCACCCGACCCACAGCGAGGCGGTCAAGGAGGCGGCGATGTCGGTGCGCGGCAAGGCCATCCACGTCTGATGGTCCAGGTCCTCTCCAATGGCGAGACCCCGCCGAGTCACGAGCCGGCGATCCGGATCATCGCCATGCCGGCCGACACCAATCCCAGCGGCGACATCTTCGGCGGCTGGCTGATGTGGCAGATGGACCTGGCGGCCGGCAACGCCGCGGCCCGTCATTGCGAGGGACGCGCGGTCACCGTGGCGGTCGAGGCCATCTCGTTTCACCGGCCCGTCGTGGTCGGCGACGAGGTGTCGGTCTACGCCGAGGTGATCGCCACCGGCCGCTCGTCGATGAAGATCGCCGTGGAGGCCTGGCGGCGCCCGCGCGAGAGCGGCGAGCGGATCAAGGTGACCGAAGCGATCTTCACCTTCGTCGCCGTCGGTCCCGACCGCGCCCCTCGACCCGTGCCGCCGCCGCTCACGACCGCCTAGGAGCCCTCATGCCCAGCTACGCCTTCGAGGGCCTGCGCCCCGTCGTCGACCCGACCGCCTTCGTGCATCCCACCGCGGTCCTGATCGGCGACGTGGTGATCGGGCCGCGCTGCTATGTCGGACCGGGCGCGTCGCTGCGCGGCGACTTTGGCCGCCTGGTGCTGGAGGAGGGGGCCAACCTGCAGGACAATTGCGTCATGCACAGCTTTCCGGGTCGCGAGGTCGTGGTCGAGCGCGACGGCCATGTGGGCCACGGGGCGGTGCTGCACGGCTGCCGCGTGCGGCGCAACGTCCTGATCGGCATGAACGCGGTGATCCTGGACAACGCCGTGATCGGCGAGGACAGCATCGTGGGCGCGATGAGCCTGGTGAAGGCCGGGGCGGTGATCGCGCCGCGCTCGCTGTGGGCGGGCGCCCCGGCTGTCTTCATCCGCGATCTGACCGACAAGGACCTGGCCTGGAAGGCGCGCGGCACGGCCGAGTACCAGGCCCTGGCCCGCCGGTGCCTCGAAGGCCTGGTCGCCTGTGATCCGCTGCCGGCCGAGGAGCCGGGGCGACCGCGCCTGGGCGGCGATTATCGTCCGCTGTCGGAAACCTAGCCGTCAGGCCCCGCGCCAGCTGGGCGCGCGCTTTTCCTTGAAGGCCGCGACGCCCTCGACCTTGTCGGGACTGCCCAGCAGGGCGACGAACCGGATGCGCTCGGCCAGCAGGTGGTCCGGCTCGCTCAAGGCCTGGGCCTGGTTGATGCTGGCCTTGGCCGCCTGAAGGGCGCTGGAGGAGCGCGCCGCCAGCTTGTCGGCCAGGGCCAGGGCGTGGCTCAAGGCCTCGCCCGTGGCGGTGACCTCCGAGATCAGGCCGCTGGCCAGCGCCGTGGCCGCGTCGATCGGCTCGCCGCTCAGCACCATTCGCATGGCCATGGGCCTGCCGACCCGGCGCGGCAGCACGGCGGTGCCGCCGGCCCCGGGCATGATGCCCAGATTGGTCTCTGGCAGGCCGAACCGGGCGCCTTGTCCGGCCAGCACGATGTCGCAGCACATCATCAGTTCCGCGCCGGCGCCCAGGCACCAGCCCTCGACCGCGGCGATCAGCGGCTTGGGAAAGCCCCGGATCAGTTGCCAGGCCAGGAAGCGCGGGCCGTGCACCGGCTCGTCGGCGTCGGCGGCGGCCAGCTCGTTGATGTCGGCTCCGGCCGCGAACAGCGCCTCGCCGCCGGTCAGCACCACCACGCGGACCGCGCCATCGCCCGCGGCGGCCTCCAGCGCCGCGGCGATGTCGCGCAGCAGCGGCGTGGCCAGGGCGTTGCGGCGCTCGGGGCGATTGAGCCGCAGCAGCAAGGTCCCGGGGGCGGGCGTGGAGATCAGGAGATCGGGATCAGGCGTCATAGTCGAGGACGACGTCGTCGGTCAGCGGCACGGCCTGGCAGGTCAGGACATAGCCCTGGGCCACCTCCTCGGCGCTGAGCCCGTAATTGGCCTTCATGGTCACCTCGCCGCTGACCAGCTTGGCGCGGCAGGTGGCGCAGACGCCGGCCTTGCAGGCGAACGGCGCGGGCATGCCGGCCGCGCGGGCGTTTTCCAGGATGCTGCCCTTGTCGGCGTCGAAGGCGATCTGACGGCGACGGCCTTCCAGGGTCACCTGCACCTTGCGGCCGGCGGCCTTCTGCTCCAGTTCGCGCACCGCCTGGGCCTGGGCCTGCGACATCGGGCCCACCGTGAAGCGCTCGATCAGGATCAGGTCGGCGGGCACGCCGGCGGCCAGCAGGGCTGCTTCGGCCGCGTCCATCATCGGGCCCGGGCCGCAGACGAAGGCCGCGTCGAGCACCTTGGGGTCGACCAGCGAGCGCAGGACCTGCGCGGTGCGGGGGATGTCCAGGCGGCCGTTGAACAGATCCACGTCCTCGGCCTCGTCCTCCAGGAAATGGAAGACCTGCAGGCGGTCCATGAAGCGGTTCTTCAGCGCCGCCAGCTCCTCCAGGAACATGATCGAGTTGGAGGCGCGGTTGGCGTAGAGCAGCACGAAGCGGCTGCCCGGCTCCAGGGTCAGGGCCGACTTCAGCAGCGAGAGCACCGGGGTGATGCCCGAGCCGGCGGCGAAGCCGGCATAGGTGGCCTGGCGGGCCGGATCGAAGGTCCAGGTGAAGCTGCCGTGCGGGACCATAACCTCCAGCCGGTCGCCGGCGCTCAGCGCCTGGTTGGCCCAGCTGGAGAATCGGCCGCCGGGCACGCGCTTGATCGCCACGCGCAGCTCGTTCTCGTGCGGGGCGGCGCAGATGGAGTAGTTGCGGCGAACGTCCTCGCCGTCCAGTTCGGCGCGCAAGGTCAGATGCTGGCCCGAACTGAAGGCGAAGGCCTCGCGCAGCGCCTCGGGCAGTTCGAACCGCAGGGAGACAGCGTCTTCGATCTCCCGGCGCACGTCGGTGATCTTCAGGGAATGGAACGACACCGACATGGCAGTCCTCTTTAGTGGCACTTGAAGCGATCGAACGGCTCGTGGCAGCCGCGGCAGCGCCACAGCGCCTTGCACGGCGTCGATCCAAAGCGGCTGACCTCGAGCGTGTCGGTCGAGGCGCAGCGGGGGCAGGCGACGAGGTCTTCGCCGCGCAGGGATTTGGAGGCCTGCCCCTTGGGCGGCGGGGCGATGCCGTAGTCCAGCAACTGGCGGCGGCCCTCGTCGCTGATCCAGTCGGTGGTCCAGGGCGGCGACAGCACCGTGACGATCGGCACGGCGGCGAAGCCGGCCTGGTCCAGGGCGATCCGCACCGAGGCCTCGATCGCCAGCGTCGCCGGGCACCCCGTATAGGTCGGGGTGATCAGCACGCCGGGGGGATCGGCGCGCACCCCGCGCACGATGCCCAGGTCCACCACCGAGACCACGGGGATCTCCGGGTCGGGCACGCTGGCCAGGGCCGCCATGATGGCGGCGACGGCGGCGGCGTCGAGCTCGGCGACCTGGGCGACCGGGGCGGGCATGGTGCTACCAGACAGCGTCGGGATAGGTGCGCGGCAGGTACTGCATCTGGGCCAGCAGGTGCCCCAGGTGCTCGGAATGGTGGCCGGTGCGGCCGCCCTTGATCCCGCGCGGATAGGCCGGCGAGGGCAGGGTGGCTTGGGCCAACACCGCCTCGACCTTGGCGTCGAAGCCGGCCCGCAGGGACGCCTTGTCGACGGCGATCCCCTCGGCCGCCAGCGCCGTCTCCGTCGCGTCCATGTCGAACAGCTCCTCGACGAAGCGCCAGAACCAGTCCAGGCCGTCGATCATCCGTGAGCGGCTCTCGTCGGTGCCGTCGCCCAGGCGCACCACCCAGTCGGCGGCCAGCTCGGCGTGGTAGCGCACCTCCTTGACCGCCTTGGCGGCGATCTCGGCGATCCGGGGATCGGACGAGCCGGTGAGGGCGTCGAACTGCGCCAGCTGGAAGGTCGAGAACAGGAACTGCCGCGCGATGGTCTGGGCGAAGTCGCCGTTGGGCTGTTCGACCAGCAGGCAGTTGCGAAACTGCAGCACGTCGCGATGGAAGGCCAGCCGATCGCCGTCGCGGCCCTTGGCCTCGATCTCGCCGGCCAGGTTCAGAAACAGCGTCGCCTGGCCGATCAGGTCCAGGCCCAGATTGGCCAGCGACAGGTCGATCTCCAGCGCCGGGGCGTGGCCGCACCACTCGGTCAGGCGCTGGCCCAGGATCAGGCTGTCGTCGCCAAGCCGCAGCAGATAGTCGAAAAGGGCGTTGCGGTCGGCCATGTCAGATGTGCTTCACGACGTCGGGGATGTCGTAGAAGGTCGGGTGACGATAGACCTTCGTTTCCGCCGGCTCGAACAGCTCGCCGGCCTGGGTCGGGTCGGAGGCGACGATGTCGGCCGAGCGCACGACCCACAGGCTGACGCCCTCCAGGCGACGGGTATAGACGTCGCGGGCGTGACGCACCGCCAGCTCGGAATCGGGCGCGTGCAGCGATCCGACGTGCTTGTGCGAGAGCCCGCCCTTGGACCGGACGAAGACTTCCCAGAGCGGCCAATCCTGGCTCATGGTTTTCCTAACCTTGAAACTTAGGCGGCGCGCTTGGCGCGGCGCTTTTGATCGTGGGCGACGGCGGCGTCGCGAACCCAGGCGCCGGCGCTCCAGGCGTCGTTGCGGGCCTTGAGGCGCTCCTTGGCGACCGGGCCCTCGCCGCGCACCACGGCGTAGAACTCCTCCCAGTCGACCGCGCCGAAGTCGTGGGCGCCGCGCTCGGCGTTCCAGGTCAAATCGGCGTCGGGGACGGTCAGGCCCAGATAGTCGGCCTGGGGCTTGGTGATATCGACGAACTTCTGGCGCAGCTCGTCATTGGTGTCGCGCTTGATGCGCCAGCGCATCGACTGGGCGGTGTTGGGCGAATTGTCGTCGGGCGGGCCGAACATCATCAGCGACGGCCACCACCAGCGGTTCAGGGCGTCCTGGGCCATCGCCTTCTGCTCGGGCGTGCCGCCCGCCAGGCCGATCATGATCTCGTAGCCCTGGCGCTGGTGGAAGCTTTCCTCCATGCAGACCCGCACCATGGCCCGGGCGTAGGGGCCATAGGAGGTGCGCTGCAGCGGCACCTGGTTCATGATCGCCGCGCCGTCGACCAGCCAGCCGATCGCGCCGATGTCGGCCCAGGTCAGGGTCGGATAGTTGAAGATCGTCGAGTACTTGGCCTTGCCGCTCAGCAGCGCCTCGGTCAGGTCGTCGCGGCTGACGCCCAGGGTCTCGGCCGCGCAGTAGAGATAGAGGCCGTGGCCGGCCTCGTCCTGGACCTTGGCCAGCAGCACGGCCTTGCGGCGCAGGGAGGGGGCGCGGGTCAGCCAGTTGCCCTCGGGCAGCATGCCGACGATCTCGCTGTGGGCGTGCTGGGAGATCTGCCGCACCAGGGTGCGGCGATAGGCTTCCGGCATCCAGTCCTTGGGCTCGATGAACTCGTCGGCCGCCACCCGGGCCTCGAAATCCGCCAGCATCTGGGGGTCTTCGCGAAGGATGGAGGTCGCGCCGCTGGCGTCGGGCTTACCCATTTCGGTCGTGTACATCGCATCCTCCTTGGAGACGTCTACGCGCAGAGCTTTATAATAGTCCGACCGCTCGGTCAACTAATGATCAGAGATCTCAGACGCGCTCCACGGCCAGGGCGATGCCCTGACCCACGCCGATGCACATGGTGCACAGCGCCGTCTTGCCGCCGGTCCGCGCCAACTGCTCGACGGCCGTCAGCACCAGGCGGGCCCCGGACATGCCCAGGGGGTGGCCCAGGGCGATGGCCCCGCCGTTCGGATTGACGTGGGCCGCATCGTCCGGGAGACCCAGGCGGCGCAGCACCGCCAGGCCCTGGGAGGCGAAGGCCTCGTTGAGCTCGACCACGTCGATGTCGGAGATCGACAGGCCCAGTCGCGCCAGCAGCTTCTCGCTGGCCGGGGCGGGGCCGATGCCCATGATGCGCGGCGGCACGCCGACCGCGGCCCCGCCAAGCACGCGCGCGCGCGGCGTCAGGCCATATTTGGCCGCCGCCGCGGCGCTGGCGACGATGATGGCGGCGGCCCCGTCATTGACCCCCGAGGCGTTGCCGGCGGTGATCGTGCCGTCCGGACGCACGATCGGGCGAAGCTTGGCCAGCGCCTCGATGCTGGTCTCGCGCGGATGCTCGTCGCGGGACACCACGACGGGGTCGCCCTTCTTCTGGGGGATCGAGATCGGCACGATCTCGGCGTCGAACCGGCCCGAGGCCTGGGCGGCGGCGGCGCGGCGCTGGCTTTCGACGGCGAACCTGTCCTGGTCGGCGCGCGTGACGCCGAAGTCGTCGGCGACGTTCTCGGCCGTCTCGGGCATGGAATCGATGCCGAACTGGGCCTTCAGCGTCTTGTTGACGAAGCGCCAGCCGATGGTGGTGTCGTAGACGGCGTTGTCGCGGGAAAAGGCGCTCTCGGCCTTGGGCATGACGAACGGCGCGCGGCTCATGCTCTCCACCCCGCCGGCGACGATCAGTTCGGCCTCTCCGGCCTTGATCGCGCGCGCGGCCATGGCGACGGCGTCCATGCCCGATCCGCACAGGCGGTTGACCGTCGTCCCGGGCGCGGCCTCGCCAAAGCCCCCCAGCAGGGCGGCCATCCGCGCGACATTGCGGTTGTCCTCGCCGGCCTGGTTGGCGCAGCCCAGAATCACGTCGTCTAGGGCGCTCCAGTCCACGCCGGGATTGCGCTCGACCAGGGCGCGCAGGGTGGCGGCGGCCAGGTCATCGGGGCGAACGCTGGCCAGGGCGCCGGCGTAGCGGCCGATCGGCGTGCGGATGGCGTCGCAGATGAAGGCGTCAGACATGGTCCATCTCCTGGGTGGTCGAGGTCGCCGCGGCGAGCAGGAAGGGGGAGGGGCGGTAAAGCGGATCGGCCGTCTCGTCGGCGATATGGGTCAGGGCGGCGGCCAGGCGCTGGACGCCGTAGCGACGCGCCCAGGCCAGGGGACCCTCGGGGTGGTTGGCCCCCAGCACCATGGCCTGGTCGATGCCGTCCAGGCTGGCGACCTCGTCGCCGGCGGCGTCGGCGGCGGCGTTGGCCAGCTGGGCCAGGGTGCGCAGCACCAGCAGGCCCGGGCGATCGGCGATCTGCAGCGCGTTCTTGCCGATCGCCTGCACGAAACCGGCCGCGGTGGCGGCGGCGTGATCGTCGACGGCCGTCATCACCAGGGTCTTGGCCGTGGTCCAATCGCGGGCCGCGTCGAGCAGGACGTCGGCGTCGGTGCGGCTGGCCAGGCTGCGGCCGTCGCCCGCGGCGATGCGGATGCCGTCGACCTCCAGGATATCGGGCGCGAAGGCGACGTCGAAGCTCAAGGCCACGCCCGCGTCGCTGGCCGCCGCGGCCAAGGGGGCCAGTTCCCCGAGCCGGCGGGCCTCGATGACGAGATTGGGCCGCGGCGCGGCCGGGACCAGGTCAGGCGCGGGCAGGTCGCCGGCGTAGTCGTAGACCCCCGATCCGGACTTGCGCCCCAGGCGGCCGGCCTCGACCAAGGCCTGTTGCGCGGGCTGGGGCCGAAAGCGGGTGGCGCCGTCATAGGCCTCGTAGACGGAGCTGGCGACGGCGTAGTTGACGTCGTGGCCGATCAGGTCGGCCAGGGCCAGCGGCCCCATGCGGAAGCCTCCGGCCGCCGTCAGGGCGTGATCGATCGCCGCGGCCGGCGCGCCTTCGGCCAGGGCCGCGAAGCCCTCGGCGTAATAGGGCCGCGCGACGCGATTGACGATGAAGCCTGGCACGTCGCGCACCGCCACCGCAGACTTGCCCCACCCGCGCATCAGCCTGGAGGCGGCCTCGAGGACCTGGGGGCTGGTGGCGACCGCGCCGATCACCTCGACGAGCTTCATCGCCGGCACCGGATTGAAGAAGTGCAGCCCCAGGAACCGCTCGGGATGGGGCACGGCGGCGGCGAGGGCCTGGATGGACAGCGAGGAGGTGTTGCTGGCCAGGATCGCGGCGGGCGAGGTCACCGCGGCCAGCTGCGCGAACAACGCGGCCTTGACGTCGAGCCGCTCGACGATCGCCTCGATCGCCAGGGCCGCGTCGGACGCCTGGGCCAGATCCGTCGTCCAGACGATCCGCTCGACCACGGCGGCCTGGTCGGCGGCCGGCAGGGACCCGCGCCGGGCCAGGCTGGCCAGTCCGGCCTCGACGCTGGCGCGGCCGCGGGCGAGCGCGGCCCCGTCGCGATCGATGACCCGGACAGGATGACCGGCCATCGCCGCCACCTGGGCGACGCCCGCGCCCATGGCGCCGGCCCCCACGACCACGATCACGGCGTTCGATTGGATGTCCATCGCTTCCCCTAACGTCCTTTGGATGGCGAAACAATAATAGACCGTGCGGACGGACTATCTAAATGAAGATGTGGGCGCGTCCCGCCCGGCGCTAGTCGTCGAGCGGTTCGAACAGGCCGATCAGCTTGGACAGGTCGTCGTCCTTGGAGATCGCCGGGCGTCCGGCCAGCGCATAGAGCTCGGCGCACAGGCTGGTGAGCGGCGTCTGCCCGGGCCCGCCGGCGGCCAGCCTTTGCGCCAGGCCCAGGTCCTTGGCCATCAGGCCGATGGCGCCCAGGCGCGGAGCGAACTGGTGTTCGGCCATCCGCGGCCCGAAGATCTGCAGGGGCGCGGAATCGGCGAACCCGCCGGCCAGGGCTTGCGGCAGACGGGCGATGTCGACGCCGGCCCGCCGACCCGCCGCCAGGGTCTCGGCGATCATCATCACATTGCAGGCGACGATCATCTGGTTGCAGATCTTGGTGGCCTGGCCGGCCCCCGAGGGCCCCATGTGGGTGACCCGAACGGCCAGGGGGGCCATCAAGGGGCCCAGCGCCTCCACGTCCTGGGCCTGGCCGCCGGCGAACACCACCAGCTGCCCCGAGCCGGCGCCGCGGACCCCGCCGGACACCGGCGCGTCGACCCAGCCGGTACCCAGGGCGGCCGCGCGTTCGGCGAAGGTCCGCGCGGCTTGCGGATCGCCGGTCGAGAAATCGGCGATCCATCGCCGCTCGCCGGGCGCGGCGGCGCTCAACAGGCCCTCGGGCCCAAACACCACGGCCTCGACGGCCTGATCGGAGGTCAGGCAAAGACCGATCAGGCCGGCCCGCGCGCCGACCTCGGCCGGCGAGGCGGCGACCTGCGCCCCGTCCCGCGCCAGCAGCTGCAACTTGTCGGGCGAGCGGTTCCAGGCCACGACCCGATGCCCGGCGGCCAAAAGTCGGCGGGCCATGGGCAGGCCCATGTCGCCCAGGCCGATGAACCCGAAGACGGGGGCCGGGCTGTCCGGCGTCGCCAGTTGGCTCACGAGTCGCGCTCCCAGTTGACCGCGCCCGAATGGGTGACCGCCCCCAGGTGGGCGGAGCCGACCGTGGCGGCGTATTTTTCCAGCAGACCGCCCAGCCAGCGCGGCTTGGCGGGCGGTTGAGCGGCGCGGCGCGCGTCCAGCGCCCCGGCGTCCAGCTCCACGCTCAAGGTCTCCACGCCGGGCGTGGCGTCGATGGCGATGATGTCGCCGTCGCGCAGCAGGCCGATCGGGCCGGCGCTGGCGGCTTCGGGCGACACATAGCCGATGCACAGGCCCCGGGTGGCCCCCGAGAACCGTCCGTCGGTGACCAGGGCGACCTTCTCGCCATTGCCCTGGCCGTAGATCAGGGCGGTGATGCCCAGCATCTCGCGCATGCCCGGGCCCCCGCGCGGTCCTTCGTTGCGGATGACGATCACGTCGCCGGGCGCATAGTCGCGCGCCTGGATGGCCACCAGGCATTGCTCCTCGGATTCGAACACCCGGGCGGGGCCGCGGTGCTTGAGGGTCTTCAGGCCGGCCACCTTCAACAAGGCGCCGTCCGGGCTGAGATTGCCCTTCAGCACCACGACGCCGCCGGTGTCGGCCAGGGCCTGGTCGCAGGCGCGGACCACCTCGCCGTCCGGTTCGGCCGCGGCCTCCAGTTCGTCGGCCAGGCTGCGGCCGGTGATGGTCAGGCAGTCGCCGTGCAGGTGGCCGGCCTTCAGCAAGGCCTTCAGGATCACCGGCGCGCCGCCGATATAGAACACGTCCTTGGCCAGGTACTGGCCGCCCGGCTGCAGGTTGGCGATCAGCGGCGTGCGCGTGAAGACCCGCGCCACGTCGTCCATCGTAAAGACGATCCCCGCCTCATGGGCGATGGCCGGCAGGTGCAGGGCCGCGTTGGTGGAGCCGCCGGTGGCGGCCACCAGGGCGCAGGCGTTCTCGATGGCCTTGCGGGTGACCAGGTCGCGGGGCAGGGGAGCCTCGCCCATCACCGCGGCCATCAGCACCTTGCCGCTGCGCCGGGCCAGCGGCGCGCGTTCCGAATAGACCGCCGGCACCATCGAGGAGCCCAGCAGGGCCAGCCCCAGGGTCTCGGAGATCATGCCCATGGTGTTGGCGGTGTACTGGCCCGCGCACGAGCCCGCCGTCGGCAGGCAGGCCTTGGTGTAGGCGTCCAGCTGCGCCTCGTCGGCGGTTCCGGCGATCACCTTGCCGATCATCTCGTAGGTGTCGACGATGTTCAGATCGCGCCCGTCGCGCCGTCCGGGCAGGGCCGAGCCGCCGAACAGGAAGATCGAGGGCACGTTGCAGCGGACCATGCCCATCATCAGGCCGGGCATGTTCTTGTCGCAGCCGCCGATGCCGAAGATCCCGTCCCACTGGTGGCCGCGGGTGGTGGCCTCGACGCTGTCGGCGATCAGCTCGCGCGAGATCAGCGAAAAGCGCATGCCCGAATGGGCCACCGACAGGCCGTCCGACACCGAGACCACCGGGCACTCGTGGGGCATGCCTCCGGCGGCGTAGATGCCGGTCTTGGCGTGCTGGGCCTGGTCGCGCAGCGTCATGTTGCAGGGACTCATGTCCCCGCCGGTGTGGATGACGCCGACATGAGGACGAACGATCTCTTCGTCGTCCTGGCCCAGCGCATAGAGAAAGCTGCGGGTCGGCGCCCTGACCAGCCCCTCGCGGATGGTGGCGGAGCGGAATCGACGATCGGTCATGATGGTTCATCCCTGTTAGGACGGCGCGCGACGGTACACGCCGGCCACCAGGCGAGCCCGAGCCAGGCATAAGGGGGCCGCGCCGCTCCGCGGGTTCGACGCCCGCGGGTCTGTTGGACCGAAGCTGCCCGATCGCCGCGCCGACCGCAACAAAATAAACCGTCCGGTCGGACTATAATTGCCGACGGACCGAACGCGAGAGGCGATGAAAAAAGGCCTGGCCCGACGCCTGCGCGCCGGGCCAGGCAGTCACCTAGAACTTGCGGTCCAGAGACAGGTACCACTCGCGCGGCCGGGCGTAGACGCCCTCCCAAACCCCGGCCGAGTCGCTGTAGCCCGAGGAGGTCAGGAAGCGCTCGTCGGTCAGGTTGCGGCCGCCCAGGGTCGCGCGCCACACCCCGTCCAGCGTCTCGTAGGCCAGCGCGGCGTTGAGCAGCGGATAGCTCTTTTGCGAGGCGACGGCGTTGTTGGACGAGGTGAAGAACACGTGGGAGCGATAGCTGTAGTCGATGCGCGGGGTCAAAGTGCCCTTGTCGCCCAGATCGATGGCGTAGGAGGCCGATAGGCTGGCCGACCACTTGGGAACGAAGGGCAGGCTGTTGCCCGCCGAGATGCTGGGCACGGTGGCGTCGACCTCGGTGTAGCGCGCGTCCAGATAGCTGACCGACCCGTCGATCTGCAGCCGGCGCACGGGGATGTAGGTCAGTTCCAGCTCCGCGCCGTCGATCTTGGCCGCGCCGGCGTTGCCCACCAGCGTGCCCAGGACGCCCGGATAGCTGAAGTCGACCTGGACATCGGTGTAGTCGGTCCGGAAGGCCGCCAGGTTGAGCCGCAGATTGCGCTGCGGCGCTTCGTACTTCAGGCCCGCCTCGTAGAGCGTGGCGAACTCCGGGGAAAAGGCGATCGGCTTGGCGACCGGCGAGGAGTAACGGGCGTTGAAGCCGCCGCTCTTGAAGCCCTTGGAATAGGTCGCGTAGGCCATCACCGCGCTGGCCAGGTCATAGGCGACCGTGATGCGCGGCGAGGTTTCCTCGGAGGTCTGGCTCTGCCAGCTGTCGTCCACGACGATCAGGGTGCCGATCGGCGAACGCACCCCGGCGATCACCTGCTGGTCGGTGCGGAACTTCTTGGTCTCGCTGGTGTAGCGCAGGCCCGCGGTGAGATGGAGCTTGTCGGTCAGGTCGTAGGTGCCCTCGCCAAACACCGCGTAGTTGCTGTTGCGGGTGTGGTTGAGCCCTTGCACGCCGTTGACGTCGCCCGAGCTCTGGTAGTTCTCGAAGGCGCTTTCCTTGAAATAGTAGACCCCGCCCAGCCACTTGAGCCGATCATCGAACGATCGGCCGGTGACCTGGAATTCCTGGCTGAACTGGTCCTGGTCCTCGGAGATGTCGGAATAGAGGAAGTTGAAGGGGGTGTGGTCGGTGTCGCGCGCGAACGAGGCCTTGACCTCGCGATAGGCGGTGATCGACTTCAGGGCGACCGCGCCCAGGTCCCAGTTCAGGGTCAGGCCCGTCCCCCAGATGTCCAGATCCGAGCGCGACGGCGCGGTGCCGTTGGAGGTGTAGGGGTCATGGGTCTCCCAGGCCGAGCCAAAGCAGTTGCGGCTGGCGTTGGGCGCGCTCGCGCAGGCGCCGCCGATCACCCGGCTGTTTTCCAGGAAGCCGAGCGGAAAGGCCGTGCCGTCCAGCTTGAGCGCCACGTTCGGCGCCGAAGCCTCCCGCTTGCGCGTGCCGTCCACCGACACCAGGGCGGTGAACCGATCGTTAGGCTTCCACTGGGCCTGGAAGCGGCCGGCCAGGGCGTCGTCGCCGCCCAGCTTCTCGCCGGTCTGCAGGCGGGTCACATAGCCGTCCCGGCGATGGTAGAAGCCGCTTAACTTGGTGAGCAGCTGATCGGAGAGCGGCACGTCGACCGAGGCCTGAACCTGTCGACGATCGTCCGAGCCGATGGTGGCGGTGACGTCGCCGCCGAAGGTCGCCGCAGGGGCCTTGGAGACGATGCTGAGGGCCCCGCCGATGGTGTTGCGGCCAAACAGCGTGCCTTGCGGGCCGCGCAGAACCTCGATGCGCTCCACATCGACCAGGTCCAGCACCGCGCCGGCGCTGCGCGCGACATAGACGCCGTCCAGATAGATCCCCACGCCCGGATCGGTGTTGATCGTAAAGTCGATCTGCCCGATGCCGCGCACGAACACCACGGCCGCCGAGGGATTGCCCGACAGGGGGGCTGAGCCCTGAAGCGTCAGGCTGGGCGTGCTCGAGGCGATTTCGGTGATGTTGGTGACGCCCTTGGCCTTGATCGCCGCGGCGCTGACCGCGGTGATGGCGATGGGCGTGTCCTGCAGGTTTTCCTCCCGCTTGCGGGCGGTCACCACGATCTCTTCGATCTGCCCGGCCGCCGGGTCGGCGGCCGGAGCGGCCGTCTGGGCGAGCGCCAGGCCGTGGACGCCCAGCCCCGCGCCGAGCGCGACGGACGCCATCAGCCAGCCGCGCAGAGTCTGCGTATAGGTCTTCATAGTGCCTCCCCGTGTTTTGCTTTTTGGCTTTTTAGGTTCTTGGCGCTCGCGCCGCGCGATCGGCGGCTTGGGCGGCGGCGGGCCTTGGGACGCCGAACCCGGCGCCGAGCGGCTCGCCCGCCTCATGACGAGGAAGGCCCATCTGTAACCTCCCCGGACAACGCCCGCTTTGCGGGTCGTGATTGCGTCGCCAGGCGCCGCGATTTCGATTTCGCATATTGTCGACCATCTGACAATATCAGTTTCACCGACCGTTCGGACTTTTTATCATCTGTTGTCCAATATTGCATATTGTCGACCAGGATGGGCGACGCTATCAACCGGATTGGACAGCGCAAAAAAACACGCGGCGACGCTCGGATGAGCGACCCGGCGTCCCTCAGGGAGAAACGACATGAGCGGCTATTCACCCGTCCCCGCGGACGTATCGGCGGCCATCCACGGGCTTCTCGCCGAGTTCGGCTATCGCGTGGACAACGCCAAGGGCGACACCGTCGCGGCCCTGTTCGTCGAGGACGGCACGCTGGAAACCCCGCACTTCAAGCTGGCCAACAAGGCCGACATCCACGCCTGGTTCAGCGAACGGGCCACCAAGGGCGACCGGATCTCGCGCCACCATTCGACCAATGTCCGCATCACCCCCCTGGACGCCGACCGCTTCGAGGTGATCGCCAACGCCTTGACGATCGTCGGCGCCCCGCCCGCGCCGGCCCAGGGCGCGGCCATCGCGGCCGGAACCTCCAGCGACATCGTCGTGCGCGCCGCCGACGGCTGGTTCTTCCAGTCGCGCAAACTGACCGTGGTGGTCGAAGGCCGCATCGCCGCGCCGCCGGAGAAGGCGGCATGAAACTCGTCCGCTTCAACCATCAGGGTCGGATCGCCGTCGGCGCCTTGATCGAGGACGGGATCGTCGATCTGCAACAGGCCGATGCGAGCCTGCCGTCCAGCCTTGAGGCCCTGCTGCAGGCCGGCCCCGAGGCGCTGGCCCAGGCCCAGCGCGCCGTCGCCGCGGCCAAGGCCAGGATCCCGCTGGCCGAGGCCAGACTGCTCGCCCCGATCGTGGCGCCGCGCAAGTTCATGGGCATCGGCTTCAACTACAGCTCGCACGTCGACGAGGTCCGCGCCAAGGGCCTGCCGATCCCCGACCTTTCCAACCAGATCTGGTTCAACAAGCAGGTCTCGTGCATCGCCGGCCCGACCGACCCGATCCACCTGCCTCAGCAATCGGACGAGCTGGACTACGAGGGCGAGATGGCCATCGTGATCGGCCGTCGCTGCCGACGGGTGTCCAAGGCGCAGGCCAGAAGCGTCATCGCCGGCTACATGATCTGCAATGACGTCAGCGTTCGCGACTGGCAGCTGAAGGCGCCCACCGCGACCCTGGGCAAGTCGTTCGACACCCACGGTCCGATCGGGCCCTGGCTGACGACCGCCGACGAGATCGCCGATCCGGAAAATCTGTCGATCAAGACCTGGGTGGACGACGAGCTTCGCCAGGACGGCAACACCCGCGAACTGGTCAACCGCATCGACGACATGATCGTCTATCTGACCTCGGTGTTCACCCTGGAGCCAGGCGACATCCTGTCGACCGGCAGCCCCGCCGGAGTCGGCGCCGGCCAAAAGCCGCCCAACTATCTGAAGGTCGGCCAGACGGTCAAAATCGAGATCGAGGGCCTGGGCCAGATCGCCAACACCGTCATCGCCGAACCGCTCGGCGAAACCACCTTTATTCAATGAGCGATCCTGCCATGCGCGCCGTGCAGCACGCCTTTTACGGCAGCGCCGAAGAGGCGCTGAAACTGACCGCCTCCGCGCCGGTCCCGCCATTGAAGCCCGACCAGGTGCTGGTCAGGGTCGCGGCCACCTCGGTCAATCCGATCGATTGCGCCGTGCGCTCCGGCTACGGCTCGGCCTATTGGGAGGATATCGGCTTCGTCACCCATCCGCACACGCCCGGGCGCGATGTCGCCGGCGAGGTCGTGGCCGTGGGTTCGGCGGTCAGCGCCTACAAGCCCGGGGACGCGGTCTGGGCCGGCACCCTGTCGGGCGGCTCGGCGGAGTTCGCCGCCATCCCCCAGGACTGGCTGGCCCCCAAGCCCCCGTCGCTGAGCTTCCTGCAGGCCGGATCGATGCCCTATGTGGCGCTGACCACCTGGACGGCGCTGGTGGACCACGGCGGCCTGACCGCCGAGTCCGTGGCCGGCAAGAAGGTGATCGTGCCGCGCGGCGCCGGCGGGGTGGGGAGCTTCGCCATCCAGTTGCTCAAGGCCTGGGGCGCGCATGTGGCCTCCACCTGCAGCACGCGCAATGTCGACCTGGTCCGCTCGCTCGGCGCCGACCTGGTGATCGACTACACCAAGCAGGACTTCACCGAGGTGTTGAAGGACTACGACTTCGCCTTCGACACCGCCTTCGACTGCGAGGCCCAGCTGCTGGGCGCGCTCAAGACCCATGGCGGCGCGGGCTATGTCAGCATCGTCACGCCCAAGCTGACCCTGATCGACGAACTTGGCCTGGACGCGGGCCTGGCCAAGGGCAAGGACATCCTGGCCGAACGGGTCGCGGCCCAGGCCAAGTTGGGGCGGCGTTACGCCTGGTCGTTCATGCGGCCCAACGGCAAGGCCCTGGCCACGATTGGCGAGCTGGTCGAGGCGGGAAAGATCCGGCCGGTGATCGACCGGGTCTATGGTCTGAGCCAACTGGTCGAGGCCCAGCTGTTTTGCGAAACCAAGCAGGCCCAGGGCAAGATCGTCATCGATATCGCCAAATAGGCGTCGTCGGCCGCAAGTTTGCTCGACGCGGCCCGTTCGGGGGCGCTGGAGCCCGGCGGCTCCGGCGCCGGTCTTGCGCCTGGTCGCTTGGTGATTGCATCTTGTCGACAGTACCGGACTCGCCTAGCGCTTAACTGGACATTCCCTTCATCGAACGACCCGCATGATCGAAACCGCCATTCCGCGTTCCAGCCTGTTCGAGGAGGTCGTCTCGCGTCTGCGCGAGGAGATCGTCGAAGGCGTGTGGCGGCCGGGCGCCCGCCTGCAGGAACGCATCCTCTGCGCCCGGTTCAACATCTCGCGCTCGCCGTTGCGCGAAGCCTACCAGGTGCTCGCCGCAGAGGGCTTGCTGGAGACGTCGCTCAATCGCGGGGTCGTGGTCAGCGCCCCAAGCCCACGGCGGATCCTGGAGAACTTCGTTCTCCTGCGCACCCTTGAGATCCTGGCCGTGGAGCTGGCCTGCGAGCACGCCGAACCGGCCGACATCCAACGGATCCTCGACACCGAGGCGACGATGAAGCGATCGGGCGCCGCGGGCGACCAGTCGGCTTTCCTGCACGCCAACAACGAGGTCCACCGTCTGATCGTCGCGGCCAGCCACAACCAGCCCCTGATCGACGCCCACACGGTCGTGTCCCGCCAGATCATCCGCGTGCAGAACCTGAACGGTCCGCTCGAGCACGGTCTGGCCGAGTCGATCGACGAACACGACCGGTTCCTGGCCGCGCTGGCGGCCCGCGACAAGGTCACCGCCACTCGACTGCTGGGCAGCCACCTGGCGACGGTGGAGAGCAACCTGCGCCGGCGCCTGGAGCCGTTCGCCGAGTCTGTCGATGCAACGCCCGGCGCCGCGCCGCAGGCCGTAGCGACGCCCTCGCGTCGCCGCGCCCGCGATCCCGCCGCCTAGGCGCGGCCAACGCCCCTCGACAGGGTTGCGGGGCCGTTCCAGCGGCAAGCCCGCCCGCGCGGGCGCGACACCCCACCTGCGTTACCGCGCGTTCGAGGCGGCCCTGATGCGCGGACGCCGCCGCCGAAGCCGTGAAAGCGGGCCGGCTGGAACATAATAGTTGAACGTCCGGTCGGACTATTATTTACTACGCCACGCCTTTAGACCCCTGCGATGGGTGACGCCTGTTCGCCGATCGAACCGGCCAAGGGCCAGGGAGCGAACAGGGATGGTGGCGATGCTGCTTTCCGATCAAGCCGACCGCGGCGGCCAGACGTCAGGCTCGCGAAGGGCGTCGCATCGCCAGCGGATCCTCGACTCCGCCAGCCAATGTTTTTGCCTGTCGGGATTCCACGGCGCCAGCATGGCCAGCATCGCCGCGCTGGCCGGACGCAGCGTGGGCCAGATCTACCGCTATTTCGACAACAAGGAGGCGATCATCGCCGCCATCGTCGACCAGCACCTGGCCGAGTTACGCGAGGCCTTCGACGAACTTCAGAGCCGGTCGGGCCCGGCCGCTGACCTGATCGCCGACCAGGTCCCCGAAATGCTGGCCCGGCGGCTTGATCCGTCACGCGCGGCCCTGGTGCTGGAGGTCATGGCCGAAGCCGCGCGCAACCCGAAGATCGCCGCCATCCTTCGCGCCGCCGACGCCCAGGAACGCGACCTTTGCCGCGCGCTTCTGGCCCGCGACCGCAACCCCAGCTGGAGCGACGCCGAGCTTGAAGGACGGTGCAGCCTGCTGCGCATCCTGGTCGACGGACTGACGCTCAGGGCGGTCAACCAGCCCGATGTCGATCAGGCGGGTCTGGCGTCGGTGATCCGCGCCGCGATCCATAATCTGGCGCTTTAAACGGGGGTTCAGGGAGGTCGCGATGCTCGACATGGTCGACAATATTCGATACGCAATATGCTGGCCCTGACGCCTGACCCGGCCATGGACGGCGACCGATCCGCCGCCTTCCGCATCGATCAATTTACAATAATTGGAGGAACAGATGGAAATTGAGCGCAGGACGCCTGAGAACACGGCCGTGGTCTTGATTGACTATGTGGTGGGGTTCGCCAACCTCTTCCGGTCCCAGGCCGTCGTCGACAACATCAATGGCGGGGTCGCGCTGACCAAGATGGCGCTGGGCTACGGCATTCCGCTGATCGCCACCGTCGGCGCGAAGAACGATCCGCGCGGCGGCCTTTATCCGCAGATCGCCGAACTGCTCGAAGAGAAACATCTGGTCCACAAGGGCGGGCAATTCGATGCGTTCGACGATCCGGTCTTCGAAACGGCGGTCAGCGCCATGAACCGCCGCCATCTGGTGATGGCCGGCCTGATGACCGAAGGCTGCGTCCTGCAAACCACGCTGGGCGCGCTACGCCGCGGCATGACGGTCTCGATCGTCGTCGACGCCACGGCCGGCGAAACCACCGTCACCCACGACGCGGCGATGATGCGCATGATGCAGCACGGCGTCACGCCCACGACCTGGCAGTCGTTCGGTTCGGAAATCCTGAGGACCTGGGCGGACGTCGAGAACGCCAAGGTCTTCCGGGCCGCGCGCGCCCAGGCGCCCGGGCTGGGCATGAGCCTGCTGGCGACGGCGGCCGCGCAAGCCGCCGCCCTCGAAGGCGCGGGCCGCTAGCCAGGCCCGCCCCGGCGCGAGGACGGCTGCCGGCTTGGCGCCGTCCTCGCCACGCCGCCGCGCCTAGGCGCCGACGCCGGCCTGCAGGCCGCTGAGGAAGGTGTCGGAGGCCATGGCGGCGAACTTGGCGGGGGCGACCGGCCCGCTGGGATCGTACCAGGT
>FTCT01000302.1_pt1 | contig 27812 bp, 21 predicted proteins | sample 1658881 | NCBI WGS metagenome assembly FTCT01 (sample SAMEA3914864, study PRJEB12502) | metagenome | biome: forest; material: soil | place: USA | collected 2012-03-12 | depth 0.3 m | reverse complement strand
GATCTCGGCCGCGAAGCTGGAGGCCGAGCGGCCGGCCAGCAGGATGGCGGTGATCAGGATGTTGAACTCGCGCATCACCGAGATGCCGATCAGCTCGACCGAATAGACCTGGGCGCCGAAGTTGGTGAGCATGTTGGCGCCCAGCAGGGCCACCACCGCGCCGATGAAGAAGGTCGTGGTCGCCACGATCGGCATGGCGTCCAGGCCCGCGCGCTCGCACTGGGCGATGATCGACGGCCAGCGGATGCGGCGCGGGTCGGCGACGCTGCGGCCCAGGGCCACCAAGAGGTGTCCCAGAAACACCATCGTGCTGTAGCCGTCGGAGAACAGGCCGAAGACCCCTCGGCCGATCCGCTCCAGCAGAGCCTGGAAGCCGCCGATGCGCGGCGTGGGCTCAGGCTCGACCTGGATGGCGGCGCCGACCAGTTCCAGCAGGCGCAGGATCTCGCGCCGCGCCTGGACCTGCTTGGGCTGCAGCCGATCGCCAGCGGCGCGGATGATGGCGTAGGCCCCGGCCGTGTCGCAGCGATTGACGCCGGTCAGGTCGAAATCCAGCGGATGCGCGCCCGAAAGGGCGTCGGCCAGGCGCAGCCCGGCGTCGAACAGCCCCCGCGCGGTCCAGTCCCCGGACAAGGCGGCGGTCCTGCGGCCGTCCTGTTCGGTCAAGGTGAAGTCCGCGGGAAGCGCCATGTAGTCCTTGAGGCTCGGTTCCTGGCTATATCCAAGCCCTGCCGTGGACCTGACAAGCCCAAAACGCGTCAAGGCGCAGCTTGTTGCCATCGGTTGTGAAAGCTTTGTCGGCCGCGACCAAATGGCGCGACGTCCCGGCTTTGCGTGTGACTTCGCGGCGCATCGCTCCGGGCTTCAATCTTGGTTAACGGATTGAGCCCAGGAACGTGGTGAACAACTCCTTATTTTGAGTCGGGGAACTGGATGAGCGCGCACACGAAGCTGGACCAGCGGATGGCCTTCATGCGCTTCGACGAGCGCGCCCGCTCGGCCCTGCGCTCGATCAAGCCGGTCATCGACGCCGAGATCGGCCCGGCCCTGGGCAAGTTCTACAATCAGGTCCGCGTCTTCCCCGAAACCCGCGGCAAGTTCCGCGACGACGCCCACATGGCCGGGGCCGAGCGCGCCCAGGCCGCGCACTGGCGCCGGATCGCCCAGGCTGACTATGGCGACACCTATGTTCGCGACGTCGAGCGGATCGGTCGCGCCCACGTCGACGCCGACCTTCAGCCGCAGTGGTACATCGGCGGCTACGCCCTGGTGGCCGAAGAGCTGATCCGCGCCGTCATCGCCAAGCGCGCCAAGGGCCTGTTCGGCGCCGCCAAGTCGGACGCCGACCTGGCCGACGGCCTCTCGGCCCTGACCAAGGCCGTGTTCCTGGACATGGAGCTGGCCATCTCCAGCTATCTTTCCCTGCTGCAGGAAGAACGCGACGCCCTGGAGGCCGAACGTGAAGCCGCCGAGCACCGCCAGGCTTCGGCCGTCAAGGCGGTGGGCGAGGCGCTGCACCGTCTGGCCGGCGGCGACCTGACCGCCCGGGTCGAGGGCGAACTGGCCCCTGAATTCCATGGCCTGCGGACCGACTTCGAGCAGGCCGTCGAGTCGCTGACCAACGCCATGCGCGCCGTGGATCACTCGGCCGGCGGCATCCGCTCGGGCGCGGACGACATCGCCCGCAACGCCGAGGACCTGTCGCAGCGCACCGAGCAGCAGGCCGCCACGCTGGAGCAGACGGCCGCGGCCGTCGAGCAGCTGACCAGCGCCGTCGGCAAGACCGCCCAGAGCGCCCGCGAGGTCTCCTCGCGCGTCGGCGCCGCCAGCGCCGAGGCCGAACGTTCGGGCGAGATCGTCACGCGCGCCGCCGAGGCCATGACCAAGATCGAGGCCCAGTCGCAGCAGGTGAACCAAATCCTGGGCATGATCGACGAGATCGCGTTCCAGACCAATCTGCTGGCCCTCAACGCCGGCGTCGAAGCCGCCCGCGCCGGCGATTCCGGCAAGGGCTTCGCCGTCGTGGCGCAGGAAGTGCGGGCCCTGGCCCAGCGCTCGTCGCAAGCCGCCAGCGAGATCAAGTCGCTGATCACCGAGAGCAGCCGCCAGGTCAGCGAAGGCGTCGACCTGGTCGGCCAGACGGGCGAGGCCCTGCGCGGCATCGTCGACAAGGTCGGCGGCATCGACGCCCTGGTCAACGCCATCGCCGCCTCGGCCAGCGAGCAGGCCACCGCCCTGGGTCAGGTCAATTCGGCCGTGAACCAGCTGGACCAGGTGACCCAGCGCAACGCCGCCATGGTCTCGCAATCGACCGAAGCCACCCACGCCCTGCGCGTCGAGGCCGCGGACCTGTCGAACCGCGTCGGCGCCTTCCGCATCGGCGGCCGCGCTCAGGTGGCTTCGCAAGGTTATCAGGAACGCCCGGCCGAGAACCCGGTGCATGCGGCCCGCGCGCGCGTCGCGGCGTTTGCTCGCCCGGGGCGGTAAGGATTGAATTCTCCTCCCTTGCAAAGCGGGGGAGGAGAATTTCAGCGCGGCGGCGGGGCCGTCGAGGCGCGGTGGATCAGTTCGAACGGCATCAGCTCATCCACCGGCCGCTCGGCCGCGGCGCCGCTCTTGGCTTGGCTGATCAGCAGCTTGGCCGCCACCGACGACATCTCCGCCACCGGCTGTCGCACCGTCGTCAGCTGAGGCCGGCTGAAGCGCGAGCTGGGGCTGTCGTCGAAGCCCGCCACCGACACGTCGCCCGGGATCATCAAGCCCGCCTCCGCGATCGCGGCGATGCAGCCTAGCGCCATGTCGTCATTGCTGGCGAAGATCGCCGTCGGGCGGTCGGGCAGGGCCAGCAGCGCCTTGGCCTGGTCCAGGCCGGACTGGAAGGTGAAGTCGCCCTGGCGCACCCAACCGTCGGCGACCGGAAGACCCAGGCCTTTCATAGCGGCCAGATAGCCCTCGCGCCGCGCCTGGCTGGCGCCGTAGCGGGGCTCGCCGACGATGAAGCCGATGCGCTTGTGGCCCAGCTGAGCCAAGTGCTCGGTCATCTCTCGGGCGGCGGCGACATCGTCCATGTGGACGCGCGGGCCCAGGCCCTCGGCGCGCTCGGGACCGACGCGGACGTAGGGCGTGCCGGCCTTGTCCAGCAGCTCCAGCACCACTTCGTTGTCGGAGGAGGGCGGGGTCAGGATCACGCCGTCGGGCTTGAGGGCGGCCAGCAGTGCGGCGACCTCCTGGCGGACCTGCGGACCTTCATGGTCGATCAGCTCGACCAGCAGGTGATAGCCGGCGTCGCGGCACTGCAGGGTCGCGCCCAGCTGGATGCGGCTGAGATAGTCGGCGCCGCGCTCGCTGCGCCAGTGGTCGATGGTCAGGGCCGCGTCCACGAAGACGGCGATCACGAACGAGCGTGAACCGGCCAGGCTGCGCGCCGACAGGTTGGGGCTGTAGCCCAGCTCGCCGGCCGCCTCGAGCACGCGGTCGCGCATCGCGGGCCGAACGTTCGGCTCCTTGTTCATCACCCGCGAAACGGTCTTGATCGAGACGCCCGCCTTCGCGGCGACGTCGTAGATCGTCACCGAAGCCATCGATACGCCCCGACCTGCTTGAGACTCATGCCCATGGCGCCAACCTAGAGCCTGCGGGTCGCGAAAGGAAACTCCCTGCTTGGGCATGGCGGGCCTTGTGTCGCCGTCGAGGCCCGGCCAGTGTGAGGCCAAAGCGGCGTAGACCGCGTGTAAGGGGAGTGTGATGCGGCCTGACGATCCGGCGCGGCCCAAGGAGCCGGTCCGCGCGAACTTCATCGCCGCCTACACCCTGGCCCAGATCGGGGCCTTCCTGTCGTTCCAGCCGCTGCTGCAGGTGCTGCTGCCGCTGAAGGCGGGGATCATCGATCCGGCCAACAAGGCCGTGGTGCTGAGCCAGGTCACCTTCTATGGCGCGATCGTCGCCAGCATCGCCAACCTGCTGGCCGGGGCGATCAGCGACCGCACGACCTCGCGCTTCGGCCGCCGGCGGCCCTGGATGGTGGTTGGCGGGCTGGGCGCCGCGCTGGCCTATCTGGCGATCATGCAGGCCAAGACTCCGCTGGCGCTGATCGGCGGGATCATCCTGTTCCAGCTGACCTTCAACCTATGCTTCTCGGCCCTGGTGGCGGTGATGCCCGACCGGGTGCCCGACAACCAGAAGGGCCTGGTCGCGGCGTTCCAGAGCTTGGGCAACCCGATCGGCACGGCCGCCGGCGCGCTGCTGATCGGCGGGGTGCTGGTCAGCGAGCCGCATCGCTATGCGGCGATCTCGGCAGCCCTGCTGCTGGGCCTGACGCCGCTGCTGTTGGGCCTGAAGGATCCGCCGTTGCCCAAGGCGGACGTGCCGCCGTTCGACCTGCTGAGTTTCATCAAGGGACTGTGGGTCGATCCGCGCCAGCATCCCGACTTCGCCTTCGCCTGGATCGGGCGGTTCATGGTGCTGGTCGCGCTGAGCCTGATCCAGAACTACATGCTCTACTTCCTGCAGGACGTGATCGGCTATTCGAAGCTGTTCCCCGGCCATCGCTCCGAGCAGGGGCTGGCGATCCTGACCACGGTCTCGACCCTGTCGAACGTCACCCTGGCGCTGATCGGCGGGGTGCTGTCCGACCGGCTGAAGCGGCGCAAGCTGTTCGCCTGTGGCGCCGCCCTGATCATGGGGGCGGCCATGGCGATCTTCTCGCTGACGCCGCACTGGCCGATCATGATCGCGGCCTATCTGATGCTGGGCTGCGGGGCGGGCTGCTTCTACGCCGTCGACATAGCCCTGGTGACCCAGGTGCTGCCGTCGCAGCGTAGCGCGGGCAAGGATCTGGGCGTCATCAACCTGGCTAATACGCTGCCCCAGGCCCTGGCGCCGGCCCTGGCGGTGTGGGCGTTGGGACCGACGCACCTGAACTTCCACCTGCTGTTCCTGATGGCGGCGGGCCTGGCCATGGCTGGCGGTCTGGCGATCCTGCCGATACGAGGGGTGCGTTAGCCGCCCTTCGAGACTTCCCTTGCCGCAGTTCCATATCGTCACCGACCCCGACGATCCCGCCGTCGCGCCGTTCCGGGCGATCAAGGAGCGTGATCTGGTCGGCCGCGAGGGCCTGTTCATCGCCGAGGGCGAGACGGTGCTGCGGGCCTTCGTCCGCGACGCGCCGCAGCGGGTGGTGTCGCTGCTGATCGATCCCAAGCGCCGGGACAAGCTGGACGACGTGTTCGCCGGCCTGCCGGAGGAGACGCCCGTCCATTTCGCTGACCAGGCGGTGGTCGACGCCATCGCCGGCTTTCACCTGCATCGCGGCGTGCTGGCGGTGGGGCGCAAGCCCGAGCCGGTCGCCGCGCGTGATCTGCTGGCTAGCTTGCCCGAGAAGGCGACCGTGCTGGTGCTGTGCGGCATCGCCAATCACGACAACATGGGCGGCATCTATCGCAACGCCGCCGCCTTCGGGGCCGACGCGGTGGTGCTGGACGCCGATTGCTGCGATCCGCTGTATCGCAAGGCCATCCGTGTCTCGGTCGGCGCGGCTTTGTCGGTCCCGACGGCGAAGCTGGAGAAGGGCGAGGACATCGCCGAGCTGCTCTCCGCCACGGGCTTCGAAGGCTTGGCGCTCAGTCCCTCGGCCGGTGAGATCCTGGCCCGCTTGAAGCCCGCCCCACGCACCGCCGTCCTGCTGGGCGCCGAAGGCCCCGGCCTGACGCCGCAGGTGATGGCGCGGGCGCGGACGATCGGCATCCCGATGGCGGGCGGCTTCGACTCGCTGAACGTGGCCACGACCAGCGGGATCGTCCTGCATCACCTGCGCTTCTTCCAGGGTTAGGAAACCGGTTTCCAAAACCGGCGAAGCGGCTTTAGGGTCTGCGCCAACGACAACCCGTCAGAAGGCTTGAGATCCATGCTGAACCGTCGCGGCGCCCTGGGGGTCTTCGTCACCGGCGTCCTGGCCTCGCTGGCGGCGCGCAATGCGGAGGCCGCGCCCGTGGACCAAGCCGATCCGACCGAGATCATCACCCTCTGGCCGAACGGCGCGCCGGGCGGGGAGGGGGTTTCCGTCGAGGAGAAGATTCTCGAACGCGGCGATCCCAAGGGCCTGCGCGACCGCGCCCAGGTCCACACCCGCAAGCCGACCCTGGCGGTGTTCCGACCCAAGAAAGCCAATGGCGCGGCGGTGATGCTGATCCCTGGCGGCGGCTACGAGCGCGTGGTGCTGGACAAGGAGGGCTACGAGATGGGCCGGTGGCTGGCCGATCGCGGCTACACCTGCTTCGTTCTGTTCTACCGCCTGCCCGGCGATGGCTGGGCGGCGGGCGGCGACGCGCCGCTGCAGGACGCCCAGCGCGGCATCCGACTGATCCGCGCGAAGGCTGCCGAGATGGGCTTCGCGGCTGGCCGCGTGGCGATCATGGGCTTCTCGGCCGGCGGGCACCTGGCCGCCAACCTGACGACCCGGTTCGACGCGGCGACCTACGCCCCGATCGACGCCGCCGACCAGCTGCCGGCCAAGCCGAACCTGTCGGCCCTGATCTATCCCGTGGTCACCCTGGACCCCAGCTTCGCCCACGGCGGCTCGCGCAAGCAGCTGCTGGCCGGCAAGGACACGCCCGAGCGCGCCCTGGAGCTGTCACCGGAGAAGCAGGTGCGCGAAGGCCTCTCGCCGGTGTTCCAGCTGCACGCGGCCGATGACAAGACCGTGCCGGTCGAGAACTCGCTGGCCATGTTCACGGCCTTGAAGGCCAAGGGCGTGCCGACCGAAATGCACATCTTCGAGGAAGGCGGCCACGGCTTTGGTCTGCGCGGCACGCCGGGCAAACCTGTCGCTGCTTGGCCCGGTCTGTTCGAAACCTTCGCTAAGCGCCACGGACTTTAGCAGCCCGCCTTTTCCTTCAGTTTCCAGGCGGCGATCTCCGCATCCCGGAACTTGATCCACTCAGCCCGCAGCACCGCTGGGCGCTTGCCGTGGCGCTCTTCCAGGAAGGCCGCGCCGACCACGCGGTCGGTGCGGAAAGTGCGGAAGGCCTCGCGCAGCTCGCACCAGGCGATGATCATCCGGACCGTCTCGCGATAGCCCACCGTGACCGGCCAGATCACCCGCGCGCTGATCGCGCCCGCCTCGTCGCTATAGTCGAGGCGGATCTTGCGGCCGGCGTGGATCCAGGCGCGGACCTGGGCGACATCGATGCGGTCAGGCTGGGGCTTCCAGGCCGGCGGGGCGCCGGTGGCGGGCTCCAGCACGTAGGGCCGCAGGCGATCGGGCACGGCGGCGGCGATCTTGCTGATCAGGTCGTGGGCGGCCTTGGCCAGGGCAGGGTCGCCGCGTCCGGCCACCCACTGCGCGCCCAGCACCGCCGCCTCGATCTCGTCGGGGGTCAGCATCAGGGGCGGCATGTCGAAGCCGGCCTCCAGCACATAGCCGACCCCGGCCTCGCCGCGGATGGGCGCGCGCTGGCCCACCAAGGCGGCGATGTCGCGATAGACGCTGCGCTTGGAGGTCTCGAGCTCGACGGCGATCGCATCGGCGGTCACCGGGGCGCGGCTGCGGCGCAGGATCTGGATGATCTGGAAAAGGCGTTCGGCGCGTCTCATGGCGTCCGTTATCTCGCATCGATGCTGACAACATGCTGGCAGTAGCGTGGCGGTAGCAAGTCGTCATCACGACGTTATGCGATGGAGAGGACGATGATCACGCTGTTCGCCGCCGGGGAAGGGTTCGGGCTGCCGGAGATCAGCCCCTTCGTCACGAAGACCGAGGTCCAGCTGATGATGGCGGGCCTGCCGTACCGCAAGACCACGGGCAGCCGCGAGACCGCGCCCAAGGGGCAACTTCCTTGGATCGAGGATGCGGCCCAGGCCATCGGCGACTCGACCTTCATTCGCGCCCATATCGAGCACCGCTACGGCATCGACCTGGACATGGGCCTGACAGGCAAGGAGCGCGCCCAGGCCTGGGCGATCGAACGGATGATCGAGAACCAGCTAAGCTGGGTGCAGACCTATTTCCGGTTCCTGGACCCCGCCAACTTCGCCAAGGGACCCGGCCGGCGGTTCGACAAGGCGCCCGAGCACCTTCGCGAGGGTTTGCGCCAGGATCTGAAGGACGCGGTGGCGACCAATGTGCGGGCGGCTGGCGTCAGCCGGCACCTGCGCGAGGAGGTGGTCTGGCTGGGCGGCCTGTCGCTGCGGGCGCTGGATGAACTGCTGGAGGACAAGGCCTATCTGATGCGCGACAGCCATCCGGTCGGCGTCGACGCCACGGCCTTCGCGATGCTGGCGGCGATCCTGACGCCGTTCTTCGACTCGCCCCTACGCCGCGAGGCCGAGAGCTATCCGCGTCTCGTGGACTATGTCGGCCGGATGATGGCCGAGTTCTATCCGGCCCATCCGTGGAACCTGCGCCAGGCGGCCTGATGTAACCTTCGCCGCCGGTCGCCCGAATTGGCTCTCGTGCGATCAGCGGAGGAGGGGCGCATGGCCATCAGCGGGGACTATCCGCAGCCGGTCACGGTGAACGGTTTCTCGTGCAAGAACTGCACGGAGGTCGACGAGGCCAAGAAGCATATCGATCCGGCCCATCCCAAGGATGGTCCGTACGGGATCAATGCCAAGGATCATGCCAAGGCTAACGGCAAGGCTGACCAGAAGCAGGACGTCGACCCCGCCGCCCGCAAGGACTGGACGCAGCCGGGCCTCTCCATCGACGTCGCCGTGTGAGACCGCTAACAAATTGGTCGTACAAATCACCCATTTTTCAGACTAATTGGTCAGGCCATTTTTCATTGCGTGCCTAGCCAATTTCGCTACAGTGCGATGACGCGACGGAACGGGGCGTGAGCTGCGTTCAATCGTGTAGTCGTCGACCACGGATGCTGCGTTCCTTGCGTCCATCCTCCTCCCGGGGCCGGAAGACGATGGCGGCCGGGGTCCTCCCCCCGGTCGCCCCGACGACTTTGAAGGTCGCCTGGTAAGGCCAGTTGGGATCGCGACGCTTGTGAGGCGGCGGGACGCGCGCTAGTCCTTTGGGCAGGCGCCGACCTTGGCGCACGTCTGCGGCCTTCTCCCGATGTCGACCCCTTCGGACGCTCCGTCCACGGATTCCAGGCTCTACCAGCAGGTGGCGGCGTCGATCGGCGGCGCGATCGCCGACGGCACCTGGCAGCCCGGCCAGCGCCTGCCGTCCGAGCGCGATCTGGCCGACGAGTTCGGCGTCAGCCGTCCCACCGTGCGTCGCGCCGTGATCGCCCTGGAAATGCGCGGCCTGCTGGAAGCCCGTCAGGGCTCGGGCGTCTATGTGCGCCTGGACCAGCCGCCGGCCCCGGTGAAGGACCTCGACATCGGCGCCTTCGAGCAGGCCGAGGCCCGTCGTCTGTTCGAGGGCGAGGCCGCCGCCCTGGCCGCCACCCTGATCACCGACGAAGAGCTGGCCTATCTGGAGACCCTCGTCACCGAGATGAACAGCGACGCCTCGACCAAGGAGCAGTCGGAGCTGGCCGACCGCCAGTTCCACATCTCGATCGCGGCGGCCACGCGCAATAACGCCGTGGTGCGGATCGTCGAGAACACCTGGGACCTGCGCTACCGCTCGCGCCTGTGCATGCAGATGCTGGAAAAGGCCCGGCACGTGCGCAAGCGGCCGCTGAAGGACGAGCACCAGGAGATCATCGAGGCCCTGCGCACCCGCGACCCCAAGGCTGCGCGCGGCGCCATGCAGGCCCACCTGGGCGGGCTGATCGAGAACCTGCTGTTGACCGCCGAACTGGAAGCCATCGAGCGCACCCGCGAGAGCCTGGCCGCCAAGCGGGAAGAGATCGCCCTCCGCGCGGCGAGCGCGGCAAAATAAGAGAGCGCGCGGCAAGCGCCGCGAAGTAACCCACCAAAAAGTGGGCCGGATCCGCAGGAGGGATCCGGCCGCAGGAGGGGGACTCGATAGGGAGGAAAGGCCGCTTCAGGCCTTAGAAGTTCACGTCCAGGCGCGCGCCGAAGTAGCGGAAGGCGTCGCGGCCTGGGAACCAGGCGATGCCCTGGGCCGTCGGGATGGCCGGGTTGCTGTAGCCCGAGGTGGTGTTGCTCAGGCCCTGGGCGTAGCGCTTGTCGAACAGGTTGTTGGCGAAGGCTGAGAGCTTGTAGCGGTCCTTCAGGTCGGTGATGCCGATCTTCAGATCGGCGACGCCATAGGCCTTCTGGACCGTGCGCGGATCCTGGCTGAGCGAGAAGTTCACGTCGTCCTGCCAGCGATAGGTCGCGCCGACGAAGCCCTTGAAGGGCATGCCGGGCAGGTCGATGTCGTACTGGCCGCCGATGTTGAACTTGACCTTCGGCACGTTGTTCAGGCGCTTGCCGTGCAGGTTCTGGACCTTGCCGTTGGTGCGCGGGGTCGAATAGCACTCGCCCGGCGCGCCGACGAAGGCCGCGTCGGTGCTGACCGTCGCCGCCTGGCCGCTGTAGCAGGGGCCGTTCGGGAAGGTGATGACCGTCGCGTCGGTGTAGGCGAAGGCGCCGTTGATGCGCAGGTTCTTGGTCACCCGCGCCACGCCGTCGATCTCGACCCCTTGCGTACGCAGATGGCCCACGCTGTTCAGGAAGGTCAGGAAGGTGCCGTCCGGCAGGAACGAGGTCACCGAGGTCTGGAAGCCGCGATAGTCGGCGCGGAACAGGGTGGTGTTGAAGTAGATGCGGCGGTCCAGCAGGCTGCTCTTGAAGCCCAGCTCGTAGTTCTTGGCCGTCTCCGGCGGCACGGGCATCTGGGCGGCGACCGCGGCGTTGAAGGTGCTGACCAGATCGTAGGCTTGGCCCTTGTAGCCTGTCGAATAGGTCGCGAACGTCATGATGTCCGGCGTGACCTTGTACTGCACGCCGATCTTGCCGGTGACGGCGTCGTCCTGGTTGGCGCCGGCGAACAGCTGGTGGCTGGTGGCTGCGCCCGGGGTCGTGCTGGCGAAGATCGTCTTGTCGAAATTGTAGCTGATCTTCTGGCGGTTGGCCCGCAGGCCGCCCGTGATGCTGAGCTTGTCGGTCAGGTCATAGGTGGCGTTGGCGAAGGCCGAATAGTTCTCGTTGGTGCTTTCGGCCAGATAGCGGGCTAGCTGCAGCACCGGGCCGCGGTCCAGGAACCGGTCCAGGTCGTTGCGGGCGTACCAGAGGCCGGCGACGTAGCGCAGCTTGGTGTCGCCCGGCGAGGTGACGCGGAACTCCTGCGTCCAGCTATCGGCGTGGAAGTAGCCGTTGATCACCGAGCCGCTGTTGATGCCCGAGGGACTGGCGACCGGGAAGCCCAGCAGGAACGGCACGTCGGTGCCGTCGATGTCCTGGAAGTCGCGCATCTTCCAGTGATCGTGCGAGGTGATCGACGACAGGGTGTGGCCCTTCAGCATCGAGCCGTCGCCGAAGGTGTAGTCGATGCGGCCGGTCGTGCCGAAGACGTCCGAGTTGCCGCCGCCGATCCGGTCGTCGGCGCGGATGAAGTGGTTGTTCTTGTCGATCGTGATGCCGCGCAGGGTCAGCGTGGCCGGGAAGGCCGGCTCGCCCTGGTAGTTCAGGCCCGGCGTCAGCTGGCTGATCGTGCTGGTGCAGCAGCTCGAGACGTTGTGGTTGTAGCGCGGGGCCAGACTGATGCTGAGGTTCTCGGTCGGCGTCCAGACCAGCTTGGCCGTGGCCGTCAGGCCCGAGCTGCCGTTGACGTTCTTGCCGGTGGTCAGGTTCTTGACGTTGCCGTCGTAGTCGCTCTTGGCGACCGTCAGGCGCATCAGCAGGTTGTCGTGGATCGGACCCGAGACGGTGAAGCCGGCGCGCTTTTCGCCGTCATCGGTGGCCAGGGCCATGAACTTGCCGCTGAACGCCTTGGTCGGGGCGGCGGTGGCGATGTTCAGCACGCCGGCGATGGCGCTCTTGCCGAACAGGGTGCTCTGCGGGCCGCGCAGCACTTCCACGCGCTCGACGTCGATCAGGTCCTTGAAGGCGGCGGCCTGGAAGCCGACCGGCACATCGTCGATCACCACCGCGACGTCCGACTCGACGGCGATGCCGTTCGAGAAAGTGCCGATGCCGCGCATGTTGATGCTGAAATTGCCCGGCTGGCTGCCGTAGTTGATCACCAGGCCCGGCGACAGCTTCACCAGATCGCCCAGTTCCCGGACGTTGTTGCGCTCCAGCACGTCGGCGGTGACGGCGGTCACCGAGACCGGCACGTCCTGCAGGCGCTCGGCCCGCTTGGTCGAGGTGACGATGATTTCTTCGAGTTGGGTGTCGTTGGTGGAAGCTTGAGCCTGGGCGAAGGCCGCCCCCGGCGCGATCGCCAGCACGGCGACAGCCGTGGAGACGAGCAGCATCGATCGCATGTTGGTCATGGTCCTGTTTCTTCCCCGCGCTGTTGCCCGCCGGTTCGTTCCGGCGGTTGAATTGGTATATCCAACTGATGGCGCATGGTCTGGCCACTTGTCAAGTAGCGGCGTTATGTGGCGGGATATGGTCTGGGCGATTGATTTTATTGGCCAATATCGCCGCTCGATGCGGCGGCGTTGCAAAATGACAACGTTAGACACTCGATCAGGACGCGATCGGCCTTTACGGCCTCGCGATCAGATTGGTAATGTCAGTTTAGAAACCAACGAAAGAAGTAGGGGGAGCGATGCGCACCAGGGAGCGACCAGGCACGCCGTCGGCGGCCGTCGACCGATCGCTCCGTGGGGAGCTTCGGTCGCGTCGATGAGCGTTCAGATGGACTACCGCGAGAGCACCGATCGCGCCGGCATGAGCCGCATGACGGTGCGCGAACTGCGCGACACCTTCGTGATCGACAGCCTGTTCCAGCCGGGCCGGCTGGCGCTGAGCTATCTGGAGATCGAGCGGGCGGTGGTCGGCTCGGCCACGCCCGTTGACGTTCCTCTGCTGCTGCCGACCCACAAGGAACTGGCTTCGCGGTACTTCTGCGAACGTCGCGAGGTGGGGGTGATCAATATCGGCGGGCCGGGCTCGGTGACCCTGGACGGCCAGCGTCATGACCTCGACCGGCGTGACAGCCTCTATATCGGGCGCGGCGTCGAGGTGGTCAGTTTCGAAAGCGACGACCCCGCCGATCCGGCCAAGTTCTACTTCGTCAGCTATCCGGCCCACGCCAGCCATCCCAGCAAGCGGGTGAAGCGCGACGAGGCCCGCACGATCCAGGCCGGTGAGGCCGCGACCGCCAACCGCCGGGTGATCCGCCAGAGCATTCGTCCCGGCCTCGTCGAGACTTGCCAGCTGGTGATGGGCTTCACCGAGCTGGAGAGCGGCAACGTCTGGAACACCATGCCGCCGCACACCCACCGCCGGCGCAGCGAGATCTACATGTATTTCGACGCCGGCCCCGGCCGCGTCATGCACCTGATGGGCGACCCGTCCGAGCCGCGCGCAGTGTTCATGGACGAGGGGGAGGCGGTGTTCTCGCCCAGCTGGTCGATCCACAGCGGCGTCGGCACCGGCGCCTACAGCTTCATCTGGTCGATGGGCGGCGAGAACCTGGAGTTCGATGACATGGACGTGCTGGCCGTGTCGGACCTGGGTCCGGGCGCGTAAGAGGGGACGAGACCTTGAAGACCTTTCTGAAGGCGGCTGTCGCCGTCGCCGTCCTTTCCGTCGCCGCGCCAGCCCTGGCCGCGCCACACGCCGCCAAGCCCGCAGTCGTCAGCGCCTCCGCCGCCTCGGTCGACGCCGCCGGGCGCAAGGTCGCCGACTGGCAGCTGCGGCACCTGGACAATTTCGACTACGTGCCCGCCAGCCAGTTCCGCAAGGACACGGCCGCGCCGCGCGACTGGATCCAGGCGGCGTTCTATGTCGGCCTCTACACCTTCGCCGACGCGACCCAGGATCCGTACCTGGCTAGCGCCGTCATCAAGCACGGCGAGGCCGAGGGCTGGGGCTTCGACCAGCGCCCGCGCCACGCCGACGCCGACGCCACCGGCGCGGTCTGGGTGTGGGCCGCTGGCCGCACCAAGGACCCGGCCAAGCTGGCGCCGATCCGCGCCCGCTTCGACGCGGTGCTGGCCGATCCGTCCAAGGTGTCGATGGACTTCTCGCTCAAGCCGGAAAAGGGCGACCCTTATTGTCAGGCGCGCTGGTGCTGGAGCGACGCCATCTTCATGGCCCCGCCGGCCTGGGTGTCGCTGTCCAAGGTCAGCGGCGACAGGCGCTATCTGGACCACGCCGACAGCGAGTTCTGGGTGACGGCGGACTACCTGTACGACAAGACCGATCACCTCTATTTCCGCGACAGCCGCTTCATCGCCAAGCGCAGCGACGCCGGCCAGAAGATCTTCTGGGGCCGGGGCAATGGCTGGGCCTTCGCCGGCATCGCGCGGATCCTCCAGGACCTGCCGGCCAACCATCCCAGCCGCAAGAAATACGAAGCGGTCTTCAAGCAGATGGCCGCCAAGATCGTCACGCTGCAGGGCGCTGAGGGTTACTGGCCCGTCTCGCTGCTGGAGCCGCAGAAGACGCCGGAGACCAGCGGCACGGGCTTCTTCGTCTACGGCCTAGCCTGGGGCGTGAACCACGGCCTGCTGTCGCGCGCCCAGTACGGGCCGGCGATCGACAAGGGCTGGAAGGCGCTGGACGCGGCGGTCGAGCCTGACGGTCGCCTGGGCTGGGTGCAGCGCGTCGGCGCCGCGCCCGACCAGGTGGGGCGTGACGACACCCAGCTATACGGCGTCGGGGCCTTCCTTCTGGCCGCCAGCGAGGTGCGCGGTCTGGCGCAAGCTTCCCAAGGTCAGACCACGCGCTAAGATGGGCCCTCAGAATCCAAAGCGAGGGTCGATGCGCGGCCAGCCGGACCCCCAGAAGCTCTACCAGCAGGTGGCGCGCTCGATCGCGGCCTCCATCGCCGAGGGGCGCTATACCGCCGGCGATCGCCTGCCGTCCGAGCGGGGCCTGGCCGATTCGTTCGGGGTCAGCCGCCCGACGATCCGCGACGCCATGATCGCTCTGGAGTTCCAAGGCCTGGTCGAGGCCCGCCAGGGCTCGGGCGTCTATGTCACCGCGCGCGGCAAGGCCGAGGACGACGCCACTGAAGCCGAGGTCAGCGCCCTGGAACTGACTGAGGCGCGCCGCCTGTTCGAAGGCGAGGCCTGCGCCCTCGCGGCGGCGGCCGTCAGCGACGAGCAGATCGCCGCGCTGGAACGGATCGTCCGCGATCTTTCCAGCCTCGCTGGCATGGAAGAGGGCGAGCGGCTGGAGCACGACTTCCACCTGGCCGTCGCCCACGCCACGCGCAACGCCGCTATCGTCGCCGCCGTCGAGGAGATCTGGACGCTGCGCCGCCAGTTCCCCGACTGCGCCGGCCCCCTGCGTCGCGTGCGCCTGGCCGATCCGGACGGTTTCGCGGCGGATCACCAGCAGATCGTCGCCGCCCTGCGCGACCGCGATCCCAAGGCCGCCCGCCGCGTGATCCACGAGCATCTGAACCGCACGGTCGAGGCCTTGCTGTCGATGGCCGAGCGTGACGCCATGGAGCGGACCCGCGTAGAGATGGCCGAACGCCGCGACGAACTGTTGCGCCGGACCGCTATCTAACGTTGTTCTTGGGCGGTCGCTGTTCTCCGCCGCGATAATTCGCCGCACAAATCAAGGCCTTGCGGTCCTGGCGCGACGCGTGTTGACCTCCCTCCAAGGAATCAGGGGGTTTTTATGTCGGATAAGCTGGCGCCTGCGAGCGTTGAGACGGTGCTGAAGGCGATCTCGTCGGAGATGTCGCTGGCGGCCGTGGCGTGCGGGCATCTGGACGTGGCGCTGGGCAAGATCCTCGACGTCGTGCCGGCCGAGCATCGCCTGTCTGTGATGCAGGAGCTGCACACGGTCGATCTGCTAGCCCAGCATATTACGGCCCTGACCGACTTCACCGGCAACCTGTCGCAGCAGCACGGCCAGGGTGTCCTGGAGGTCAACGACTCCCTGGGCGCCATCACCTTGGGCGACGTCGCCGCCCGCCTGCGGACGGCGATCTCGGCGTCCGAAGACGCCTAGGTCTTAGCCGGCGGCGCCGTGCGCCAGTCGGCGCCGGTGGCCGCGAACAGGCGGATGGCGTCGACCAGACGCTGACCCTCGGCCCGGGCGCGGGCCGAGCGAGCGGCGTTCAGCGTGCGCTGAGCGTCGATCACTTCCAGCATCGTGCCGCCGCCCTTGTCGAAGGCCACCTTGGCCAGGCGCAGCCGTTCGGTCGCCTGCTGCTCGGTGCGGCCGTGCGCGGCCAGGGCCGTCTCGTCGGCCGACAGAGCCGAGAGCGCATCGGCGACCTGGCCGAACGCCTTTAATACCGTCTGCTGATAGCGCGCATTGGCGACGCGGGCGGCCTCGCGGGCCTGTTGGCGACGCGCCTTCAGGGCGCCGCCGTCGAAGATCGGCGCGGTCAGGCCCGCGCCCAGGTTCCAGCCGCTGGCGTCGTACGAGAAGAGGTCGCCCGGCTTCAGCGCGCCCTGGGTCAGGGACGCGGTCAGCTTGATGTTCGGATAGAGATCGGCCGTCGCCACGCCGATGTCGGCGGTGGCCGCGTGCAGATCGGCCTCGGCGGCCAGGATGTCCGGACGCTTGCGCACGATCTGCGAGGGCAGGGCGACCGGCACGGGCGCGCTGAGCGCCAGGGTCGAGAGGTCGAAGGCCGGCGCGTTCCAGTCGGCCGGCGCCTTGCCGACCAGCACCGCCAGGGCGTGGCGGGCGGCGGCCAGCTCGGCCTGCAAGGCCGGCAGTTGAGCGCGGTCCTCTTCCAGCTGGCTGGCGGCCGAGACCTTGGCCAGGTTGGTCGAGCCGCCCAGGGCGTTAGCCTTCTGGATCAGGTCGATATTGGCCTGGTCGTCGGCGATCATCTGCTCGACGCTGGCGATCTGCGAGCGCAGCGTGGCGATCGTCGCGGCCTGAAGGGCGACGTTGGAGGTAAGGCTCAGATACGCGGCTTCGGCCCGGCGGCCCTCCGCCTCGACCCGCGCCGTCGCCCCCTCGATGCGGCGCTTGTTGCCGCCCCACAGGTCGAGGTCGTAGCTGACGGCGCCGCCGATCGAATACAGCGTGAAGGTCGGGTTGCTCAGCTTGATGTCGCCAAAGCCGGTGAAGCCGAAGGCTTGCAGGTTGGCGCGCTCGCGAGCGAGGCCGGCGTTGCCGCTGACCTGGGGACCGGCCACGCCGCGCGCTTCGGCGAGCGCCGAGGAGGCCTGGGCCAGGGTGGCGTCGGCCTCGGTCAGGGTGGGACTGTCAGCCAGGGCCTGGCGGATCACGGCGTCCAGCTCGGACGAGCCCAGGGCGGTCCACCAGGGACCGGCTGTGGCCGTGTCGGCGTCCAGGCGCGCGGCGGCCGGCGCCGTCTCGCCCGCGCCCAGCGCCGAAGCGGTCTTGGGCGCGTCGGGCGCATGGAAGTTCGGGCCCACCGTCGCACACGCGGTGAGGGACGAGGCCGCGAGCAGGGCGGCGATAAGCTTAGTGGTCGGCGACATTGACGGCCTTGGCCCCCTGTTTCGGGGTTCGCATGAGGAGAATGAGCGGCGCGCAGGCGATGGTGATGACCAGCATCAGCCGGAAGTCGTCCAGGTACGACAGCATCGCCGCCTGTCGGCTGATGGTCCCGTTGAAGGCGGCCATGGCCGCGTCCGTCGAGAACACGTTCGGCGCATAGGCCTGGTACAGCGGATTGTCCGGCCGGGCGTGCTCGACCAGCACCGAGTGGTGCTTCTCGATGCCGCTGACGAACAGGGCCTGCATGATCGAGATGCCGGCCGCCGAGCCGATGTTTCGGATCAGCGTGAACAGGCCCGCGCCCTCGGCCCGGTGCTGCGGGGCCACCTTGGCGAAGGCGATGGTGCTGAGCGGCACGAAGATCAGGCCGGTGCCCGCGCCCGACAGGAAGCCCGACGTGATCAGCAGCGTCGTGTCCATCTGTAGATTGTAGTGGCTCATCTGCCAGAGCGAGAGGGCGCTGATGGCCAAGCCGACGCTCAGGATCAGCTTGATGTTCATCCGCCCCATCAGCTGGCCCACCGCGAACATCGCGATGAACGACCCTAGGCCCCGGGGCATGGAGACCAGTCCGGTGAAGGCGACCGGATAGCCCAGCAGGTTCTGCATCAGCGGCGGCAGCAAGGAGAGAGTGCTGTAGAGCAGGATGCCGATGAAGAAGCCGAAGACGCAGCAGGTGACGAAGTTGCCGTCGGCCAAGAGCTCGCGTGCGACGAACGGCTTCTCGGCGGTGGCCAGTTGGACGACGAAGATCCAGATGGCGATGACCGCCACGATCAGCTCGGTCCAGATCTCCTTGGAGGCCAGCCAGTCCTGGCTGGGGCCGCGGTCCAGCATCAGCTGGAAGGCGCCGATGGCGATGGCCAGGGCCATGAAGCCCAGGACGTCGAACCGCCGCTTCTCTGTGCTCTTCTTCTCGGACAGGAAGAAGAACACGCCGCAGAAGGCCAGGATACCGATCGGCAGGTTGATGAAGAACACCCACCGCCAGTCGAGATTGTCGGTCAGCCAGCCGCCCAGGCCAGGACCCAGCAGGGGACCCAGCACAGCGCCGGCGCCCCAGACGGCCATGGCCTGGCCGTGGCGCTCGGGCGGGTTGATGTCCAGCAGCACGGCCTGCGACAGCGGGATCAGCGCGGCGCCGAACACGCCCTGCAACAGGCGGAACAGCACGATCTCGACCAGGTTGCCGGCCACGCCGCACAGCATCGAGGCGGCGGTGAAGCCGATGATCGAGACGATCAGCACCATCTTCCGGCCCATCCGCTCGGTCAGGAAGCCGGTCAGGGGCGTCATGATGGTCGAGGCCACGATGTAGGACGTCAGCACCCAGGTGATCTGGTCGGCCGACGCCGAGACGCTGCCCTGGATGTGGGGCAGGGCCACGTTGGCGATCGTGGTGTCCAGCGAGATCATGATCGTCGCCAGCATCACCGAGACCGTGATCGGAACCCGGTTGGCGACGTCGCGCGCGTGGCCGTCGTCAGCCATGTCTAGCGACCCGACCGCACGTCGACCTTGACCTTGGCGCTGAGGCCCGCGCCCAGGTTGGCGGGGGCGGCTTCGTCGAGCGCCAGGCGCACGGGCACGCGCTGGACGACCTTCACCCAGTTGCCGGTGGCGTTCTCGGCCGGCAGCAGGGCGAAGCTGGAGCCGGTGCCGGGGCTGAAGCTCTCGACATGAGCCTTGAGGGCCTTGTCATAGGCGTCGACCTTCACCGTCGCCGGCTGGCCGACGCGCATGTGGGCCAGCTGGTCTTCCTTGAAGTTGGCCTCGATCCAGGGCTTGCCGGCGATCAGCCAGAACAGCGGCTTGGATTGCTCGACCCGTTGACCGACTTGAAGCTGCTCGACCTTGGCGATGACGCCGTCGGTCGGGGCGATCACGGCGGCGTAGGAGCGATCCAGCTTGGCGCGGTCCAGCTTGGCCTGGGCTTCCAGGACCGAGGGCTGGCGATCGGCCGGGGTGTCGGCGCGGCCGCCGAGGTCGGCCAGGGCCGTGGCGACCTGCTGCTGGACCACCGCGATCTGGCGCTGGGCCTGGTCGGCGGCATGCTTGGCCTCGTCGGCTTGGGCCTTGGTGGCGACGCCGGCGGCGGCCAGATCGCGCTGACGGGCGGCCTCGCGCTGGGCGTAGCCGAAGGTCTCCTGGACGGCGGCCAGATCGGCCAGGCGCTGGTCGTAGACCGCGCGCTTGCCTTGCAGGTCGAAGCGCGACTGGGCCAGGGCGGCCTCGGCTTCCGATACGGCCACCTGGTAGTCGGCAGGATCCAGGCGGAACAGCACCTGGCCCTTCTTGACGATCTGGTTCTCGTGGACGTCGATCTCGATCACCCGGCCGTTGATGCTGGTGCTGATCGCCGTGCGGCTGGCCTGGACATAGGCGTTGTCGGTGGTCTCGGACTTGCCGCCCGTCAGCATCACGATCCCCACACCGGCCAGGATCAGGACCGGCACGCCGATCATCAGGGGCCAACGCAGCTGCTGGCCCAGGGTCTTGCCCCGGCGCTTGCGAGCCGCCTCGACCTCGGCGTCTGAGATAGCCTCGTAACCTTCAGCGTCGCTCACGCGCTGCTCCAACTCTCTTCGGGTTTTTGGGGATCCTCGAGGTTCGTCTGGTCGCGAACCTTGGCCGCGAAATAGGACTCCGCCAGTCATGAGGGAAATGATATCTCTTCACAACAGCCATGAATGCCGTGAATTTCAAAACCGCCGACCTCAACCTGTTCCGGGTGTTCGTCACCCTGCTGGAAGAGAAGAACGCCACAAGAGCCGGAGAGCGCCTCGGCCTTTCGCAATCGGCGGTCAGCCACGCGCTGCGCCGCTTGCGCGAGATGGTCGGCGACGACCTCTTCACCCGGGGCCAGACCGGCCTGCGCCCAACGCCCCGCGCGCTGGAGATCGCCGACACGGCCCGCACGGCCTTGAAGCTACTGGAAACGGCGGTCACGGCCCAGCGGTTCGATCCGGCCGTCGACCAGCACGTCTTCAACATCGCGGCGGGCACCTACATTTCCTACGTCCTGGGTCCGCTGATCGCCGAGCGTGTGATCGCCCAGGCGCCCAACATCCAGATCCACTTCCGCAACCTCTATGCCGGCATGACCGAGGATCTGGACACAGGAAGCCTCGACATGGTGATCGGTTGCTTCGAGGCGATCCCGGGGCGGTTCAGCTATAGCGAGCTCTTCCAGGAATCCGGCGTCTGGGTGGCGCGGGTCGACCATCCGGCCGTGGCCGAGGGACTGGACTTCCAGGCCCTGGGTCGCCTGCCGCATCTGGGCGTCACGGGCGGCAATGACGATCCCGACCGCACCTCGGCCGGCCATCTGGGCCTGCGCAGGGTCACTTCGTGGGGCGAGACCTACGCCCTGGCCGACAAGCCCTACCAGCCGTTCTCGGTGCAGGACTCGTTCAGCGCCCTCAACATGGTCAGCCGCTCGGACATGGTCTGCATCCTGCCGCGCCGCCTGGCCGAGCCCGCCGCCGAGCGCGGCAAGGTGGTGATGATCGAGCCGCCCAGCGCGCCGGCCCCCACGCCGTTCGGCGCGGTGTTGCGCGCCACTGACGGGCCGGGCTCGCCGAACGACTGGCTGCTGAGCGTGTGCCGTGAGGCGGCCGCGGCGCTCTAGACAGCGTTCGCCAGAAGGTCGGCGATCTGTTCGGCGGCTTGGCCGTAGTCGCCGCGACGGCGGCGCTCATAGAGCAGGGCGCCCGCGTGGGGGCGCTGTCCCACGCGTTCGGGCGTTAGGGTCTGAAACTGGTAGCCGCTCTTCAGATAGCGCCAGAACAACGCTGGCCACCAGGTGATGAAGACACCCGCCTGGGAGGGAAAGGCTCGCGGAGCCAGGGCGAACAGTAGCCAGTCGGAAGCCGACATCGGCATCCGCTGGCTTTCGCCGCCACCCGCCAGGGGACCTGTCCGGAACAGCAGTCCTGGAAGCGCTTGGCCGTGATAGAGGCTGAACTGGCGCAGCGTTGGCGCGGGCCTCAGCACGCCGGCCACGGCGACCGCCAAGGCCGCACAGGCGTCGTGGTCCAGATGTCCGCCTTCCCAGGCCGTGACGGTGATCGTCGCCGGCGCAGCGTCCGCCGCGTCCGCCGCGAACTCGGCCTTCAGCGCCTTGAGGCTGCTCTCCAGATGTTCGATCAGATGGCCATCCGGAGCACCGAGGTCGACGACATCGGCGGGCGTGACGCCCAAGCGCCCCAGGAAGGCCAGGCTCTCGCCCCGCCGCCGCCGCGCGAGATCCTCGTTGGCCGTTGATGTCAGGTGAAAGACCTTGATCCGCCGTCCGGCTTTCTGATCGGCGCGCAGCAGCGGCCAGGCGGCGTATTCGTCGTCGCAGTGGGCGAGCAGATAGGCGGAGATCACGCAGCAGTCCCGACTCGGAATCCGGCCTGGCCGGTCAGGTCATGATAGACGTTCATCAGCCGTTCGAACGCCGCCGGCCAGCTGTAGTGACGGGCCACGTGATTGCGAGCGGCCAGACGCAGCGCGTCCTGATCCCGGGCGAACAACCGTCGCGTCGCGCGCGCCAGGGCTTCGGGCGAGCCGTCCTCGGCCAGTTCGCCGGCCGAGACGTCGACCACTTCGCCGATGCCGCCGGCGTCGACACCCACCACCGGCGTGCCGCAGGCCATGGCCTCCAGCGCGATCAGGCCCAAGGTCTCGGACGGATTGGCGTGCAGCAGCGCGTCGGCCGCGCCCAGCCATAGCGCCAGGCGCCCGGCGTCGGACTCGAAAGGCAGGGCCAGGACCTGCGGATCGCTGGCGAAGCGGTCGCCGCAGCCGATCAGCAGCAGCTTCGTCTGCGGACCCAGCAGCCGGGCGGTCTCGACCAGAACCTCGAGCCGCTTTTCCGGCGCGGGGCGGCCAGCGAAGACCAGCAGACGTTCGTCCTTGGTAAGGCCCAGCTGGTGGCGCAGGCGCGCGCGGGCTTCGGGCGTGGGGCGAAAGGCCTCCAGGTCGACGCCCAGCGGCGCCACGGCCACGCGGTCGAAGCCGACGTCGCGCAACGTGCGCGCGGCCGACTCGCTAGGGGCCAGCAAAAGGTCAAAGCCATCGCAGAACCGCGCGGTCAGGCGCCGGGCGGCGGGACCGGTCCAGCCTCCGAAACGCGCGCGGGCTAGGGCGATCAGGTCGCTGTGGAAGAAGCCCACGACCGGCGCATGCAGTCGTCGTCCGGCTTCGCGCGCCGCGAAACCTGGCACATACGGATCGCCGGCCTCGATCAGGTCGGGCTGCTCGGCGACGATCCGATCGACCCAGGTCGAGCGTCGCAGCGGCAGGCGATAGCCGCCGCTGAGCGGCAGGGGCGGGCAGCGCACATAGCCCAGGCCCGGTCCCGGCGCGCCGGTCTTGCGGCCAGGGACGATCACCGCGTGGTGCAGGCCCGGCCGGGCGCGGGCCAGCCAGGCGCTCTTTTCCGACAGATAGCGCCGTACGCCGCCGCTGGCCGGGGCGTAGAACATGGTCGTGTCGACGAGGCGGGCCGATCTTTGCGACGGTTGCATCCGAGGCGCGGCTCCTACTTGTCCGGCGCGGTTCGGATCAATGGTTAAGCTCATTGTGCGGCGCTAGCGTGACCAAGGTCGGATATCGATCAAGAACGCACAAACTTGACGGTGGCTCCCACCACCAAGGAAAGCGGGACGCGCCTTTGACGCGGCGCGTCCCGAAAGCCGCCTAGGACTCCAAGGTCCAGTACTGCGCCATGATCTCGCCCGCCCAGGCGGGTTCACGGATCTCTTCGCGAGGCAGGAAGCCGCGCATGGCGGGTTTCAGGTCCAGGACGGGCGTGCCGTCGATGGCGTCCAGGCCCTCGACCTCGACCGCCAAACCCTCGACCTTGACGATGCGGCAGGTGGTCAGGCCCAGGCGGTTGGGCCGATTCTTGCCGCGCTGGGCGAAGATGCCCACCAGCGGCCAGTCGGCCCGCCCACGCGGCCGCCGCGCGCCGTATTCGATCTTCTCGTCCGGCACGCCATGGAACAGGAACACGACCTCCAGGTGGGAGAAGTCTCCAAGGCCGGCCAGGGCCTCGGGGCCGAAGCGTTCGGAATCCAGCTCGATCCGGGCGCGGCTGGCGCCCCAGTCATCGTCGACGGCCTCAACGCGACCGCCGCGAACATGGCCGACAGGCTCCAGGGTGAAGCTCTGGGTCATCTCAAGTCTCCTTCTGCTGGGCGCCGCATTCCGGAGCGCACAGGGCTCTGGACGGTCGCCGGGGGAGGGATCTCCCCTCGCGAAGGACGATATCAGACGCTCAAGCTCGAGCGAACATCGTTCGGTTGCGCCCGGAGTACGGCTTGGGCGCGCGGCGGCGGCGCGCACAAAATGGCGGCGTTTGAAAACCTAAAGGCTATTGCCAAGCTTTCAGCCATCCTGGATTGTTCGCCCTGAGATTGTCTGGGGGCGCTGGGCCATGTCTAGGTTTTGCAAGCAAGCGCTGACGGCGCTGGCGCTGCTGTGCGCGGTCGGCATAGCCCAGGCCCAGACCACGACCTATCGCTACGATGCGCTGGGACGGCTGCAGCAAGCCACCGAGGGCAACGGGAAGGCGGTGCTCTACGAATACGACGCCGCGGGCAACCGGATCACGCTGAGCAATGGCTCGGTGAGCGGTGAGCTTTCCGTGCGCGCCTTCACCGCCTCGTCGAACGCAGGTGGGTTCACCGGCCTGACGACGACGGACGCCATGCGCGACCAGGTGTTCAACACCAAGGCCTCCAGCCACGTGACGGCTAGCGAGGCCCTGGCATGGATCATGGCCGACCTGGGCGCCAGCCAATCGCTGGATCGCGCCAACCTGGCGGCGCCCGATGCTTCCGTGACGCCGACCGGGGCGGCCGCGCTGAGCGGCGCTGTGGTCGAGATTTCCGACGACGCGACGACTTGGCGGGCGGCCGGTGTGCTCGGCGCGGTCAGCCCGGGAGTCTACGCCACCGTCAACCTTGGTGGAGGGAAGGCGCGCTACGTGCGGGTCAGCCGGGCTGGGGGTCTGGTCGGGCTGGGCGACTTCCGAATCTACAGTGGCGGCGAGCGTTCCAACCATTCGCCGGTCACGGTGGATGACCAGGTCGAGACGCAGGGCGTGCAGCCGCTGATCTTCGACCCGCGCGCCAACGACAGGGATCCGGACGGTGACGCCCTGACGATCACCGCCGCGGGCAATGGTGCGTTGCACGGGACGGTCAAGCCCTCGAGCACCAGCGTCCTCTACACGCCCACGGGCGGATATGCCGGGATCGACAGCTTCGAATACACGATCATGGACACCCATGGGGCCACGGCCACGGGCCGGGTCACGGTGACGATCAAGGCCGACGTGAACCGCCCGCCCGTGGTCCAGGATCTGGACAATATGACCCAGGCCGGGGTCCCCTCCGAGTTCACGTTCGTCGCCGTCGACGCCGATAACGACCCGTTGAGCATCTTCGCCTTCTCGGGGACCAGCGCCGGGGGAATCCTCACGCCTCTGGGAGGGCTGCGGTTCCGCTACACGCCGGCCGACGGCTTTACGGGAACCGACCGCTTCACCGCGTACATCAGCGACGGACGCGGCGGCATCGCCATCTCGAACGTCAGCATCGCGGTGTCGCAAAACGCCGGCAACCATAATCCGGTGGCGTTTGATGACGTGATCAGCACCAGCCAGAATACGCCCCGGACCTATGATCCGCGTCGCAACGACGTCGACGTCGACGGCGAACCCCTGACCATCACCTGGGTGCAGGCGTATTCCAACCAAAGCGGCTCGGTCGTCCCCGCGTCGGACGGCTCGTCCGTGACCTACACGCCGCCGCCGGGCTTCATCGGCCAGGACCGCTTCAGCTATAAGATCAGCGACAGTCGCGGCGGGACGTCGACGGCCGTCGTCATCGTCAATGTCAGCGGTTCGGCCAACACCGCGCCTCAGGCCAACACCGACACCCTGCAGACCTCGGTCAACACCAATGTTGGTGCGGCCGTCCTCCAGAACGACACCGACGCCGACGGCGACGCCTTGATCATCACCTCGGTGACCCAGCCCGCCAATGGCAGGGCCGACATCACCTTGTCGGGCAACATGATCCTCTACACGCCAGGCCCCAGCTACGTGGGGGACGACTCCTTCGGTTACACAATCAGCGACGGGCGCGGCGGAACCTCTTGGGCGGCCGTCAACGTCACGGTCAAGGGAACCCCAAACAACGCGCCGACGGCTACGGCGCTGGAGTTCACCATCCCGCCGAACCAGAGCTTCACCTTCAACCCGACCGTAGGTGGCTACGACGCGGATGGCGATCCGCTGGTGGTGATCAGCGCCGGCTTGATCGAGATGGACGGCTATGCAGTCAAGGGAACTCTCACCCGCGCCAACGTCAATTCGCCCGTCGACGAATTGCTCAGCAAGCAACTGACCTACACGCCGCCGGCCGGCGAAAGCGATTTCACGGTCAAGGGGGTGTTCACTCTCTATGACAACCATGGCAACGGCACCTCGCCGCAAACTCCGTTCACCATCCACGTAGCGACCGGCGCCGTCGCGGCGGTCCCTCAGGCTCAGGGCGCGACCATGACCGTGCCCTACCAGGGCCAGAGGTCGGTCAACCTGATGGTGCTGGGCGCCTATGACACCCTGGAGACCGTCCAGCTGCCGCCTACCGGCACGGGGTCGGTGACGCTGTCGGGCACGACGGCCACCTTCAGCGCCGGGACGGGCTATTCGGGGCCGTCCAGCTTCACCTACCGGGCGCGCGGCGCGGGCGGCGTCGGACCGGAGGCCACAGTCAACGTCACCGTCGCGGCCAGGGGCTCGGCCAGCGCTCCGGTCGAGTCGACCAACAATCCGCCCGTGGCCACGAACGACACGGTCAGCGACGTGGCCTTCGAGACGGCCCGGACGATCCTGGTCCTGAGCAACGATTCCGATCCGGACCACGACAACCTGACGCTCAATCCGGCGCTACCCTCGCTGCCTAGCCACGGCACCGCCTTGGTCAGTGGCTATACGATCGTCTACACGCCCAACGCCGGCTTCAGCGGCGCGGACTCGTTCATGTACGGGATTTCGGACGGCAAGGGCGGAGCGGCTACCGCCACCGTCTACATCACTGTCCTGCCTCGACCGAACCGGGCGCCGACGGCCGTGGCCGACAGCGCCTCGGTGTCCTACAACCAGACCAAGGTGATCGCGGTCCTGGCCAACGACTACGATATTGACGGCGATACCGTGTCGCTCAGCAGCGTCGGATCGGCGGTCCACGGGACCGCCTTGCTCAGCGGCTCCAACGTCTTCTACATGCCCGACGCGGGCTACAGCGGCGCTGACAGCTTCACCTACACAATCGTCGACGGGCGCGGCGGCAGCGCCAACGGCGCGGTGTCGGTCACTGTCCTGCCGCCGCCCAACTCCAGCCCGACGGCCGCGGCCGACAACTACAGCGTCGCCTTCAACACTCAGGCCTTCCTGTCGGTGCGTGACAACGACAGCGACCCCGACGGTGATGCGCTGAGCATCGCTTCGGTGACGACGCCCGCGCACGGGACGGCGTCGATCTCGGGCGGCCAGGTGGTCTATACCCCGACCACCGGCTACAGCGGTCCCGACAGCTTCAGCTACACGATCAGCGACGGCCGCGGCGGCAGCGCCTCGGCCACGGTAAGCCTGACCGTCAAGCCCAAGCCCAACCAGAACCCAGTCGCGGTCGCCGATAGCGCCACGACGGCCTATGCGACGGCTATCACGATCAACGTGCTGTCCAACGACAGCGACCCCGATGGCGATACTCTGACGCTCGCCTCACTCGCCACGCCGGCTCACGGGACCGCCGTGATCTCGAGCGGCAAGGCGCTCTACACCCCGGCCAGCGGCTACAGCGGCGCCGACAGCTTCAGCTACACCGTCTCGGACGGCAAAGGCGGATCAGCATCAGCGACGGTCAGCGTCACCGTCCAGCCCAGGCCGAACCAGAACCCGGTCGCGGTCAACGACGCCGCGACCACGGCGTACGGGACGGCCGTCACGGTCAACGTCCTGTCGAACGACAGCGACCCCGACGGTGATGCGTTGACCATCGCCTCGGTGACGACGCCGGCGCACGGGACCGCCGCCATCGCGAGCGGCCAAGTGATCTATACCCCCGCCACCGGCTACAGCGGCGGCGACAGCTTCAACTATACGGTCTCGGACGGGCTCGGCGGGACCGCTTCGGCGACGGTGAGCATCACGGTTCAAGTGAAGGTCAATCAGAACCCTGTCGCCAACAACGACGATGTCGGCGTGCTCTTCAACACCGCCAGGACGATCGACGTGCTGGCCAACGACAGCGATCCCGACGGCGACGCCCTCAGCATTG
>FTCT01001147.1_pt1 | contig 28066 bp, 25 predicted proteins | sample 1658881 | NCBI WGS metagenome assembly FTCT01 (sample SAMEA3914864, study PRJEB12502) | metagenome | biome: forest; material: soil | place: USA | collected 2012-03-12 | depth 0.3 m | reverse complement strand
TTTATCGTAGTCCAGCGCCTGGGTGCGCGCCATCTAGAGCCTCATCAACGATGCCGTGGACCCATCGGCCTTAAGGCATAAGCGCGATCCGCGCCAGCCCGGCCCAGGCAGAGCCCAGCCAGGCCGGCGCGGGGGCTCGAGCGCGGTCGATCTATCCGCGCCAGGTCTCCGCGGCCTCGGCGGCGTAGTCGACGAACGAACGCGGCTTTCGTCCGACAAGCTGCTGGACCGTATCGCTGAGCGTCGCCGCCGCGCCGTCGCGGATCGCCTCCTGGTCGCGCAGCAGCATGGCGGCGTAGTCCGGGGGCACGCCGGCGCCCTGGATCATCGCCAGGAACTGAGCGGAGGTCAGCGGGCGCACCGTGATCGGACGATCGACCGCGCGTTCGATGATCTGCGCGATCTCGGCGTATCCGATCAGCGAGGGGCCGGTCACATCGTAGGTCCGACCGGCATGGCGCGCGGCGCTGGTCAGGACGGCCGCGGCGACCGCGGCGATGTCGCCGGCGTCGACCAGCGCGACCTTGCCGTCGCCGGCCGGGTTGGGCGTCACGCCGTTCTTCACGGCCGGAAGCAGAAAGCCCTCGGAAAAGTTCTGCATGAATCCGGACGGCCGCAGAATGCTCCAGTCCAGTCCGCTGTCCTGCACCAGGGTCTCCAGTCTGCGCCGCCCGCTTTGCGGCGGCTCGGCGGGGAAGCCCGCGCCCATCGAGGACACCAACACCACCCCGCGCACGCCGGCGCGGCGGGCCGCGGCCAGAAACGGCGCGACGACGGGCGTGGGATCTTCGATCATCGCCGGAGGGACAAGATAGAGGGCGTCCGCGGCGTCCAACGCCGCGGCGTGCGTCGAAGAGCCCTGCCAGTCGAAGGCGATCTGATCTGGCGACGGCCGCCGGCTGGCCGCCCGGACGACAACCCCCTGGTCCTTCAGCAACGCGGCGAGGCGGCGTCCTGTTTTGCCGGTCGCGCCGGTGACGAGGATGGTGCTGGTCATGATCGATCCTGCTGTGATTTGCGGGACCGATATCGATCGGGCGACGCGCCGCCTCAACGCACCGCGAGGTAACCAAGAGGAGCGATGCGTCGACCCAACGGGCGAGCGATCAGGCCGGCGCGCCGGGGGCTCCAGGGCATGAGCCCTGGGCCATGCGACAGCCCGCGCGGAACGGGCGTTGACGAGCGAGCCGGCGCGCCGGCGACGGCGCCCCGGGTTCCCGGGACGCCAACCAGGGCGAGCCTTGACCGGCCTCAGGTCTTCGGTGGGCGCGTCGCCGCGCTCGTCCTTGGCCGCCAGCCTAGGGGCGCCACATATCCCAGGGCGTCTTGCCCGCGGGCAAGGTCGGTCGACGGGTCAGATCCTCGAGCCGCTCGCCCAGTTCGAACCGCTCGAGCAGGTCCTGCGGATCGACGACGATCCCCATGAAGTTCTCGTCATAGGCGCCGGACGCGAAGAAGGCGTCGATATCGGCGACGGTGTCGAAGACGTCGTACTGCAGCTCGACCTTGTTGCCGTCCAGATCACGGTAATAAAACGAGATCGTCGGGCCGTGATTGATGGTCCAGTACGGCTCGATGCCTTTGGCCTTCAAACGCTGGAAGGTGGCCAGCAACTGGCCCAGCTGCTCGTAGGTGAACGCCAGATGGTCCAGCCCGACCGTGCCGGGCGTCGCCGGCTTGAGGTCGGGCATGTTGATGATGCCGATCCGATGGTGCTCGTCATCATAGGTCATGAAGCAGACCTGCTCGTTCTCATAGGCCGGATGAGCGTTGAGAACCGTGGCGTACCAGGCCTTCATCGCCTCGAACCGCGAGGTGACGAGCACCACGTGGGCGAGCTTGGCCGGGCTCAAGGCGTCCGGATAGCGTTGCGACAAGCTAAGACGCGGCGCGTCCATGGTGACCTCCCAATCAGCCCGTTTGAACGGGTCCGTTCGCCATCAATGGCGGATGTCAATTTTGCATGTTGTCGACCATCTTACAATATTCATAGGCGGTCATTTCTTGCGCCAGACCCCAGGGCGCAAGGAATTCGGGCGGTGGACGCGACCCGCGAGCGCGGCTCAAGGCGGGCGGTCGCGCCGTATCGCTCGCGCCAGGCCGGCAACCAGCCCAAGCTGTCCAGGGTCGTCGTCTTCGGTCGATATTCGGCCCCCACCCAACCGGGGAAATTGGCCTGGTCGAGCTGATCGAGGGTCGCGAAGAACGCCGTCGCGCCGGTCCCCGGCTCGTGGCGTCCGGGCGCGTCGGCGAATTGGACGTGGCGCACGAGGTCCAGGACCTTGGGCAGGGCCCGGGCGGGGTCCAGGCCCATCATGGCCACGTGATAGAGGTCAAATTGCAGGCCGACCCGCCCCGCGCACCGGGCGATCAGACGCTCGGCTTCGTCGAGGCTGTCGACCAGGAAGCCGGGCACGTCGATCCCGTTGATCGCCTCCAGCAGGATCTCAGCGCCGATCGGCGCCAGCCGTTCGACCGCCAGCTGAAGATTGGCGCACAACGTCTCGCGGCACAGGTTTCGTTCGGTCGGATCAGGGCAGCAGCCGGCCAGGACGTTGACGCGCCCGACCCCAAGGGCTTGGGCGTAATCGCGCGCCTGTGACAGGCAGACTCCAAAGGCCGTCGTCAGTTCGGGGCGGCAGGCGCCGCCGGCCCCATGGCCCTCGCCGATCAGCGGCGCGTTGATCAACACCACCTCGACGCCGGCCTCAGCCCGAGCCCGCGCCAGCCGCTCGGCCGACTCCCCATAGGGAAATTGCAGCTCCACCGCGTCGAAGCCCGCGTCCCGCGCGGCCTGGAACCGATCCAGCAGCGGCCGGTCCTGAAAGAGCAGGCTCAGATTGGCGCAGAACGACAGCATCGTCAGGTCACCTCATGGCCTCGCCTCGCAGTTCGCCGGCTCAGCCGCCAAAGATCAGGGCCATCTCCAAGACGTCGGCGGGCGCCGGCTCGGACGCCTCCAGGGCCGCGGCCGCCTCCCGCAGGGCGACCTGGGCCGCCTCGACCCAATCGGCGTCGAGACGGGGATGTGCGGCCAGTTCGCGCAGTTGACCAGGGGTCATGGCGCCCTCCTAGGCGCGGCCGCGCAGATCACGGACCTGCTGGCGCTTTCCGGTCGAGCGCGCCACCGTGCCGGGGGCGACGATCTCGACGGTGGCGCTGATGCCGATCACGTCCTTGATCAAGGCGGTCAGTTGGGCCTTCTGGCTAAGGCCGGCGTCGCTCGGCGCGTCGAGCCCGGCTTCGACCTGGACCTTGACCTGGTCCATCCGGCCGGGCCGCGACAGCTCGATCTCGAAGTGCGGCGTCAGGCCAGGGCAGCGCAGGACCAGCTCCTCGACCTGGCTGGGGAAGACGTTGACGCCGCGAATGATCAGCATGTCGTCGGACCGCCCGACGATCTTGTCCATCCGGCGCAGGATGGTCTGGGTCCCCGGCAGGAGCCGGGTCAGGTCGCGGGTCCGGTAGCGGATCACCGGCATGGCCTGCTTGGTCAGGGTGGTGAAGACCAGCTCGCCCGGTTCGCCGTCCGGCAGCACCGCGCCGGTGACCGGATCGATGATCTCGGGCAGGAAGTGGTCTTCCCAGATGGTCGGCCCGTTCTGAGCGACGGCGAACTCGCTGGCCACGCCCGGACCCATCACCTCGGACAGGCCGTAGATATCGACGGCCGTCAGGTCGAAGGCCGCCTCGACCTCGCGCCGCATGGCGTTCGTCCACGGCTCTGCGCCGAAGATGCCGATGCGCAGGGAACTGGACCGGGGGTCCACGCCGATGCGCCGAAACTCATCGAGGATCGCCAGCATGTAGCTGGGGGTGACCATGATGATCTCGGGCTTGAAGTCGAGGATCAGCTGGACCTGCTTTTCGGTCTGGCCGCCCGACATCGGGATCACCGTGCAGCCGGCGGCCTCCGCGCCGTAGTGCGCGCCCAGCCCTCCGGTGAACAGGCCGTATCCGTAGGCGACGTGGACCTTCATGCCCGGCTTGCCGCCGGCGGCGAAGATCGATCGCGCCACCAGGCCGGCCCAGGTCTCCAGATCCGCCTTGGTGTAGCCGACCACGGTGGGCTGGCCGGTCGTCCCCGAGGAGGCGTGGATGCGCGCCACCTCCGCCTCCGGAACGCTGAACAGACCAAAGGGGTAGTTGGCTCGCAGGTCCGCCTTGGTGGTGAAGGGAAAGCGCGCCAGATCGCCCAGCGCGCGCAGATCGTCCGGCGAAACGCCTGCGGCGTCGAAGGCGGCCCGGTAGTGGGCGTTGTGGGCGTAGACGTGCCCAAGGGTGTCGCGCAGGCGGGTCAGTTGCAGGGCGCGCAATCCGGCCAGGTCGAGGGCGGGATCGAGGCGATATTGGAGTTCTGGATTCATGGTCGCCTCCCGCGCGTGGTGGAAAACATGGCGCGGAGAATAATATTTGAACGTCCGGTCGGTCAATTATTCATTCCGGCCTTTCGGGCGGGAGGAACATTGTCCGGCCGGGGAGGGCGGCCGCCATCGCCGGTTCAGCGCGCCCCGGTGAGGCCTGTCAGTTCTTTCCGATGTAGAGCCGCTCGGGCGTGTCGGTCCCCACTTCCGTCATCTCGATCAGGTTGCCCGCAGGGTCGCGGAACTTGCCCACGACGATCGAGGTCGTCGAGGCGATCGGATAGGGCTCCATCACCACGGTGGCCCCATTCTTCTCCGCCCGACGAATGACGTGCTCCATGCCTCGGGTCATGAAGCACCAGCAGTTGTTGTCGTTGACCCCATAGCCGCGGTTGGACTTCATGCGCCGGTCGACGATGACGCGCGGGGCGGGATTAGCGAGAGCCTCTTCGACGGTCTTGCCCACGTTGAGCATGATCAGATGGTCGTGAAACGCTCCGATCTGCTGCATGCCGAACGTCGCTTTGTAGAATTCCGCGAGTTCATGAATGTCATGGGCCGGCAGCCGCACATAGCCGACGCCAGTCATGACGCCCTTTTCATCGGCGTTGGGAGCATCGCTGACCTTGGCTTTTCCAGATGACATGTTCGACCCTTCTTTACTGAATGGAGTGACCGGGAAATTGAACTTGGCCTTGAAGGCTGTCCACGTCGGCTTTCAGACAACTGTTTCCCGAACCACGATGCTTGGCGCTCACGGCGCGTCCTCGCGCGCAGCGCGCCGTCAGAGGCCGTGCACGAGGATCTGCTCGATGGCCTTGCCCACGGCGCCGAAGAACAGGACCGCCGTCGCCAGCGTCTGCACGCCAAAGCCCACCGCGCGCGCCTTGGGATCCTTCACATAGGCCAGGGCGTACAGAAAACGGCCAAGGATCCAGACCAGGCCGGCCGCGGACGCCACCGCGCCGTTCCAGTAATAGGCGAAGATCCAAAGCGACGGCAGATAGAGCGGCAGCCACTCGAGCGTATTGATCTGCACGCGATAGGCGCGCTCGAACTCAGGATGTCCGGTCACCGCCGGCGCGACGATGTTGTGCCTCGCCCGGGCGGTGGCGACCCGCATCGAGGTCCACAGGTACATCGCCAGCGACAGGAGCGTGACCAAGATCACGGCGTTCACCGAGTGCATAATGTCTCCTTGCGCCAGGCGGCGCGTTCTTCATGGGCCATGACGTGGCTTCACCACGCCGGATCATCGGGCCCTGGGACGGATCAGAGCGCCGGACCTCATGGCGAGATCCGGCGCTCCGGGCTTGCCGTCTTCAGAAATCGTAGCTCACCGTGGCGCCGAAGGTGCGCGGCGCGGCCCAGGTGACCAGACTGTTGAACGCGCTGGCGCTCAGGTTCTGCGCGATCTTGCTGTTGGTCAGGTTGCGCCCCCAAAGCCGCACGCCCAGCCCGTTGCTGAAATCGATGCGAACGGTCGTGGCGAGCACGTCGTAGCTCGGCTGGTGCAGGATATTGTCAGGCTGGGTGTAGTAGCCGTCGTTGTAGCTATAGGTGACGTTCGCGCCCACCACGCCGAAGCTGGTCGGCACATGATAGTCCGCCGTCACCGTCCCCGAGAAATCGGCGGTCTGCGGCAGGCGATTGCCCTTGGCCGACCCGACGCTGGTGACCACGCCGCCGGGCACCTGGGTGGCGATGGTGGCCGCGGGGAAATCGGTGAACCGGTCATGCAACAGGGTGAGGCCGCCGCTGAGCGTGAAGTTGGAGCTCAGGCGGGCCACGAAGTCGAGGTCCAGGCCGTAGACGGTCGCCGCCGCGCCGTTATAGACCGTCGTCACCGTGCCGGTGGCCTTCAGCACCTGAAGGTTCTTGTAGTCGTAGTAGAAGGCCGCCGCGTTGAGGCGGAAGCGGCGATCGAAGAGATCGCTCTTCACGCCGACTTCATAGGCGTCGAGCGTCTCGGGCGCGAAGGCCGGATCGCTCGGGGCCGGCGCATTGAACCCGCCGCTCTTGAAACCGCGGTTATAGGACGCATAGACCATGGCTTCCGGCGAGAAGCGGTGATCCAGCGAGATGCGCCAGGTCGGGTCCGAATAGCGCTTGGACTGATCGGCGATGGCCGGCAGCGGGATGTTGGAGGGCCCGCCGACGACGTCGAACGACTGCGAGGCGTCCAGCCTGTGCCGTTCCGTCGAGTAGCGAAGGCCCACCGTCAGATTGGTCTCGTGAGCGATCTGGCCCGTGGCCTGGGCGTAGCCCGCCAAGGCGTCGACCCGCTGATTGCCGTAGGTGTAGGTCGCGCTGATGGGGCCTTGCGGCGACGGCGCCTGGAACGGCCCAAGGAGTATGGCCTTGACCGGATCGAAGCGCCCGGCGCTCTGGAAGTAGTAGACGCCCGTCACCCATTGGATCGGCGAGGACGCCCCCGACGACAGTTGCAGCTCCTGGCTGAACTGGTGATCATACTGGTGGGTCATGACCCCCAGCGCCGCGGTCGGGGTGCCGTCGATGTCCGAAAGCACCACGTTGTCGGACTTGCGGTAGGCGGTGATGCTCGTCAGGCGCCCAACACCGAGGTCTTGGTCGATCCGCGCCGAAACCCCGCCGCCTTCATAGCTCGAATAGGAGTCCAGATCGGTGTTCACGTCCCAAGAGGACTGCAAATAGCCCTGCGGAAACGGCGCGCTCGTCCCGGGGGCGAGCCGGCTGGCGGTGTACAGCGAGCCGTTGTTTTTCTGGTAGTCGGCGCTGAGGCGGATCTTGGTGTCGTCGCTGGGCGTGTAGAGCAGCGAGGAGCGCAGGGAGATGTCGTCGCCGCCCTTGTACACGTCCTTGCCGTTGTAGCGGTTGACGCCGTAGCCCTGGCCCTGGTTGCCCACGTGGCCGGCCAGGTCGACGGCCACCGAGCCGCCCAGGCCGCCGGTCACATAGAGGTCGGCGGTGGCGGTCGCGTAGTTGTCCATCCCGACCTCGACCGTGCCGCTCGGATCGGCGGACGGCTCGCGGGTGACGACCTGGATCAGGCCGCCGGTCGCGTTGCGCCCAAACAGCGTGCCCTGCGGCCCCTTCAGCACTTCGATCCGCTCGACATTGTGCAGCGAGAGCAGGGAGGCGGGCGCCGAGGCGATGTAGACCCCGTCGATATAGGTCGCCACGCCGCCTTCATAACCCGCGCCGAAGACGCTGTTGCCGATGCCGCGGATGCGCGGAAGCACATAGCCCGAAAAATTGGTGACGGTCAGGCTGGGCACGGCCTGGCCCAGATCGTTGGTGGTCTGGATGCCTTGCTTTTCCAGCTGTTTGCCGGTGACCGCCGCGACGGCGATCGGGACATCCTGCAGTCGCTCCTCGCGGCGCTGGGCCGTGACGATGATCTCTTCGATGCTGGTGTCGTCGGCGGCCGCCGGCGCCTGGGCTTGCGGCGCGGCGGGGGCTTGTGCCTGCGCCTGGGCGAGGCTCGCCCAGCACAGCGCCGCGAGGCTGCAGCTCAGGACGAGGCCGGCCTTTCTTGCGCCAAACGCGGATGAAGTCATGTTCATAGTATCCTCCCTCAATGTTATCGCCTTTTCGGCGTTTATTTGATTGCTTGGTCTTGGGAGACTGAAACTCCGCCCTTCTTCCTGCGGGATTTCCGTCTTGTTCTGTGGCGAGGCGGCCCGTGATCTCCTCCAGAGTCTGCTGGACCAAGCCTCGCCGTTGTCGTGCAGGTTCCGTCAAAACCCGGTCGCCGGAGGCCGCGACCGGCCTCCGCGTCCCGGACTAGGCCGGCTTGATCTGCTGCATCAGGCCGAACATGTCGGCGTTGGCCCAATGCTCGATCTGCTTGCCGTCGCGCAGCCGGATGATGTCGATCACCGAGATGTCGACGAACCGATTGGACGCCGGCATGCCCATGAAGTCCCCCGAATGGGTGCCCTGATAGGACTTGCGCGTGATGACCGCGTCGCGCTCGGCGAATTGATCGTGAACGACCACTTTCACGTCGGGAAAGGCCGAGCGGAACATGGTGAAGAACGTGAACGCCGCTTCCCGTCCGGCCGGCGCGCCGCCAGGCCCGGCATGGTCCTTGAAGTCGTCGGAGACCAGTTCGTCGAACACGGCGCGATCGCCCGTTTCGACGAAATCCTTGTTGAACCGACGAACGGCCGCCTTGTTTTCTTCCTGGATAGTAGTCAACTCTGCGTCCCTTTTTATCGCTCTGGATCTTCCAAGAACTCCAACATGCCGGCGTCCGGCCAAGACGGTGTATTTTCACCGGCTTTATTATTGAGTTCCCGCGTCCGAGCCTTTTCTCTGCGTGCTTCCACCTTGAGAGACGCTCCGATGACGGACATCCGCAAGATGAGAGGAATCTGACACGATCCGCGCGTGCGTAAACCGACCAAAAATGGACAACTGTTTCCTACACAGAGCAGCGCACAGTTCACGCGCTCGCGACGCCGAGTGCAGCGCGGCGCCAAAGAGCGCGCGCGGCCAAGATGAACGGTCTTCGCGCCACTAAAGCGGTCGTGAAACCGGTCTCACAATTCAAGATTGGCTAACGATAGATTTGCGACCCCAGAGTGAAAGCACCGGAGGAGGCGCGGTGACGGGGTCACGACCGAGCGCGATGGCGCGCGATGCTTTTGGCAAGCCGACGACGACGAAACGACCGGGTCGGCGCAGGCGGGGCGAAGCCCGTCATTGGATCGGGCTCTCCGGGAGCGATGGCGGACGACAGACGGCGCGCGGGCCTGGCCCGCGCGCCGTCGAAAGCCGCTCTAACGACTGCGTCAGTCGACCGCGTAGAGCTTGGGAAGATCCAGCTCGACCTCGTAGCTGAACGGAAAGCCGCCCGCCTTGGTGATCAGGCGCGTCGCGATTTCCTGACAGGACTCGTCGCCCTGCAGCTGCATGGCCTCCCCGAAGGTCACCGCGAGCGTTTCGGCCGTGGGAACGGGCTGTTGCTTGGTGAGGCTGGCCTTGACCGCCAGGATGGAGGCGGGATTGAAGCTGCCGATGCGGCGGGCGAGCTTGTAGACATAGGCGTCGAGCTCGGCGTCGGGCAGAGCGCGATTGACCAGGCCGTACAGCTCGGCCGTCTCGCCGTCATAGTCGTCGGCGCTCAGCACGAACTCCATCGCACGGGCGCGGCCGGCGTTGACCTGAGCCCACTCGATGCCGCCGCCGCCCGGATAGGCGCCAAAGCCGACTTCCAGCAGGCAGAGCTTCAGGTTCTCCTTGCTGGCGAAGCGCATGTCGAGCGTCGAGGCGAATTCACAGCCAAACCCGCGCGTGCGTCCGCGCAGGATCGCCATGGTGACGACCGGCCCGGTGCTCAGCCAACCCGCCAGCTCAGGCCACTGGCCGAAGTCGGCGGACTCTGAAACGGCCCCGTCGGCGTCGAGGTCGTCGGCGACCACCAGGTCAACGTGCGCGCCGAAGAATTCGGGATTGGCGCTTTCGAAGACGAAGACACGGACATCGTTGGCCGGATCCTCGGCGAACCGTCGCGCCGCCTTCAGGCCGGCAAGGACCTTCGGCGTGATCACGTTGAACGGGGGATTGTCGATGGTGACGGCGAAGGCGCCGGGGCCGATCTGACGGACCCGCACCACGTCGCTCTGGGTCAGTGATACTGCTTGATTGCTCATCCTAGAACTCCCTACTTTTTATTTGAATATTCAAGAAAGTCTTCGACCCCGCCGCGGTCGGTGGCGGCGTCGCCGGTCAAAGGCGACCGTGGTCGACCCGAATTTGCAGACGCGCAGCACCGGGCCGCTCGGATCGGGCGGCACGGCGCCCGCCTCCGGATCTGGCCCCGATCCCTGGGGTGCCGGACAGGCCATCGACGCGCCGCGGCGACGAGCCTGTTTACCGAAGCGGGCGAGCTCCCGGCGGGCCGGCGGCGCAGGGATCATCCACCCATCACTTCGTTTCCGCTCCGGTCCCGTCGTCAGACCCTCGTCCGACATATCGATGCGCCCATGCGACAACAGCCAACCTCGCGCAGCGCGATTGCCCACTGCCGCTTCAGACTATGCATCGATCGGCTTCGGCAGAAGGTCGAAAAGAGGACAACTGTGTCCCACGATTGACTGGGCGATCGAGGCGTGCCGGCGCCCGCTGGACCCGAAGAAGCTGCCCGGTTCGCCACCTCGGAGGATCAAGGATCGGTCGGACTCAGAATTTCGCGCCAAGTTCGGCCAAGACCGCGTCGGGATGGCGCGAGGAGAACATGTGCTCAATGGCGTTGCGTCGGGTCAGCCGATTGGTGAACGAAGGATCTTCTTTGGCCAGGTGGTGATAGCCGCCATTCGGTTCGGAGGTTTGATTGTCCATGATCAGGATCCGGGTCGGGCTGATCGGAAAGGTGATCTCGGTGTCCGGATCGCCGAGCCCCTTGAACCGCCCGGACGGGTGGGTCACCGCCACCGGATTGTCGGAGGTCACGAACACCGGGCGCTCAGCCACGACCATGGTGTAGCGCATGGTCAGCAGTATGGGCGCGATGTCGCCAGCGCTGGCGACATAGTCGTTCCAAGCCGCCTTCATCTCCTCCTCGTCGGCGATCTGAAAGGCCGACCAGTCGCTGTGGTCGAGCTCTGTCCTGACCTGGCCGAGGGTGACGTGGCTTGGCGGCGCATCGAACCGCGAGAATTGGTCGCGCAACTGCCTATGCACCGCCTTCCACCATTCGAAATGCGCCGGGGTGCGCACATAGCTGGTGGCGACCAGGAGCGACAGCATCTGTCTCATCGGTCTCCAGGTCAGGTCGACCTGGCCATGGCAGACCTCGTTCCAGATCGGCTCGCCAAGAAATTTCTCCAGCCGGCCAAGCTTCTTCTCGGTCGGATCGTCGCGGCGGCCATCGGACCCCAGAGGGGCGTAGAGATGATTTCTCACCGCCACCTTTTCGATCGCCTTCATTTCCGGCTTGGCGCCGTCGCTCTTACCCAAGCGCCAAATCTTCGGCCGCTTTCCGCCTTCGGCGGCGAAGGGCTTCAGATAGGCTTGCGGCACCCAGTGACAGTTCCTCGTGGTCGGAGTCGCCAATCGTCGCCTTTCTGACCGTCAGGCCGTTCGACCTTTCAGGTCTCAGCAGCTCGCCGAGATGCAACACCGCCCCGAAGTCGGCGGCGTGCGCTTTGCAAGTAGTGAAGCTCGGTGAACAATCCTAGCGCGGCGGGGAGCGGCAGGGGCATAGACTGGCGCCGACGGCGAGAGGCCAGCACCCACCGCGGGAGGCGATCCATGACCATCTATTTTCGCGACATGGGAAACGACCCGCCGCAGATCTGGCATATCGACGCCAAACAGGCTGTTCGTCTGGGCGTCACCCATCCCGAGCGAGGACCGGGCTGCTACTACGCGGCGAGCGCTGATCAAGACGTCTGGGCGGTCATGGCCGCGCAAACCTCGTGGTTCGAACACGGCTCGCCGTTCACAGCCTTGACCTTGGGGATGGGAGGACATCACCCCCGGATCGCCCGCCCCATGACCCTGCTGGATGACTCCCACCTGTGGTCTCCTATGGCGGACGCCAACTTGGTGGCCTCTTCGCGCAGCCAGGTCGAGGTGCTGGCCGCCCAACTGGCCAGGATCTGCCGCACGATCCATCCCTGCCCGGAAACCTTCGCGACCTTCGGCCACGACATACGCAATCTGCTGATCCTGGCGGCGACAGAAGCGGAAATGCACTGGCGCGGCGTCTTGTCCGCCAATGGATCTAGCCGGCTTCGCCCTAAGACCGACGCCTATGTTGTGGTCAGCGACGTGCTGCGCCTGCGCGACTACCTCGTCGACTTTCCGACCTATCCGTGGATCGCGCCGCTTAGGCCCTTCGCCAACTGGAACGCCGCCGACCCCACCAACAGCCTGGGCTGGTACGCCGCCTACAACGGCGTAAAACACAACCGCCAAGACGAGTTTCACAAGGCCACCTTGCTGCACGCCTTCGAGGCGGTAAGCGCTTGCGCGGTCCTGTTGGCGGCGCAGTTTGGCCACGTCGCTGGCTTGGGCGAGACCCTTCCTGGCGTCGTTCGATTCATCGAGGAGCCAAGCTGGTCGGTCGAGAACTTCTATTGTCACGTCATCGGCGGGCCGGCCGATTGGAAGTCATTGAATCATCCGGCCTTAGCGGCGGTCGTGGAACGCCCGCGGCGCAAGATCCCATCCCGCTAAATCCCGGATTGGCCCGCCTTATCGCCTTGGCCGCGCCTGTGGCCGGCGCTATGCTCGCCCCCGGCTGATCCGGCCACGCCGTCCACATTGGCGAAGCCTTGGGCAGGATGATCGACCCCTACCCGACCTTGATCCCTTCCAGGTGCTCGGGGCCCAGTGGACACGCCTCACGACAGCACCGTCGGAGCGGATCATGCGTATTGCATTTATCGACCCCAAGCGTCCCAGCGACGCGGCTCGACAACTGGCCAAGCTCTCGGCCGATCTGACCCTTTCGCACATCCAGGCGGCCGTGGCCCGCGCCTGCGGCTACCGCGACTGGCATGAACTTCGCACACAGACCGGGGTCGGCCAAATCGCGCCTCGGGATCCTGTGTCCGACGCCGCCTTGATCGCGGCCCTGTCCAGGGAGCTGGGCCTTCTGGCCGGTGATGTCCAGGACGGGGTGGCGCGATCGCGGCTGGTCGACGGCCAGGCCTGGACGCTCGACCGCCATCAGGCCACGCGGTTGGCCATCTGGCGAAACGGGTTCCTTGGATCGGCTCAGCGTGGCCAGCCCGGCAGCCGCGTCAAGGTCGTCAGCGATGGTCGGGCGACGCGGCGCGCCTATTTACGTCAAGCTGGCCGACCCACATGGGTCGTCTACGACGACGGTCCGGGCACGTGCGCCGACTTCGAGTCCGTCGCCGATCCGGCTGGGGCCGACTTCATTCCACGCCGGCTCTGGGCCCCTTACGGCTATTGGACGCTGGACGACGGCTCGATCGTCGTGTTCTCACGGGACTACTATCCCCTGTGGCGTCTGGCCGAGGGGCGGGTGGAACGCCCAGATCCTTGGTGGTGGATCGTCGGCATTCGATCGGAATTTCATTTCGGCGTGTCACTGGGGCTGGACGACCATCAGTGGGACTCAGGGCCGACCCACAATCTGGCGATGGCCTTCCTGGAACGCCATCGCGTGATCGGCCTCCCCAAACTGGTAGACTGGATGGAGCGCCTGATGGGTTCGGACGCGGACCGCATCACAGACCTCCTTGAGGCGTCCATGCCCGCGCCGGACGGCGATATTCCCCCTTATGCGACACGCGGCGAGCACCGCTTCTGGTGACCTCCAGACCCGGACGCCTATCGCAACAGGACGGGCAGGACGCACAACCCCGTCAGCGTCCCCATCGAGATGGCGACGCTGACGGCGCTATAGGCGAGGGGACGGCGACCTTCGCCATAGATTTGCCGGCCGCGCTCGCGCAACGTCAGCTGCCATAGGACAAAGCCGCCGCCATAGGCCAACACGACGAACGCGAACAGCGGCGCACCCGCCCACGGGTGGCCGTCGACCCAACGCAGCATCGCCAGACCCGAGGGGCTGGCCGCCTTGAGGATAACCCAGGTGAGGGCGAACAGTGTGGCGATGTCGCCAGTCAGCAACAGCAGGAAGTAGCGGTAGCCTACCTTGCGCGGCGGCGGAATTTTGACCAGGCGCGACAGCAGGCGCGCCACGCCCAGGTCAAGCCGCGCATAGGCCGCGGCCATCACGACGATGAAGCCGCCGATCAGCTGAAAGAGGATGAACAGGACCGGTCCGCCATGCTCGGGACGCCACCAGCCCGTCGCTTGGCCGATCTCGCCCAAGCGCTGGGCGCCAACCGCGAAGACCTCCGGCGAGAGATTCATCGCCACGTCGGCCCACAGGCCTGTCGCCACCCCAAGGCAACCGAGGACATAGCCCACGCGCCGCATCGGGCGCATCGCCGCGAGCCGGTCTGGCGTCAGCCACAGCGACTGCGTCACAAGGGCCACGGCACGCACCGGCTTGTGGCGCGCCGCCAGCTTGGCCAGCCGAAGAGATGGGTTGCGCCTGAACCAACGCTTCGCGGCGCGGGCTCGCAGGAGCGTCCTTCGTATCCATGCGATCATCGGTCTTCTCCAGCCGGCGGGTGGCGCGGCGCCGACCCTCCACGACTCAACCCAAGCTGACTCGCTTAACCGACCACCAACTTTCAGGGTTAGTTCGTGATCACCGCGTTCGCCCCGGCCGCCGTCAATCGCGCCGGGTGAGGCGCCGAGCATCCGGTCCTAGAGACCCCGGTAATCGCGACGCCTTGCCATCCGGGAAACCATCGTTCTAGACTCAGCCCACGCCGCTGAGAGCGCGGCGTCGAGGCGTGAGAACCTCGCTTGAACCAACCGCTTCGCGTCCGGCTCCGCCCCGGCGCGGCCGGTGTGCTGCGCGCGCCGCCGTCGATGACGGCCACCCCTCACTCAAGCCTGGATCTCATCGGACCGGCCCTCGCTGGTCCCCGCCTCATCAGGAGGCGGATGGTGCAAACAGAGCTAAAGCAACTGGGACAAGGGCGAGCAGCGCGCCAGGACGGTCCTGGATGACCGTCGATATCTTCGAACCGATACAGGCCGACGAGCCGGTCCCCGCCGGACGCGCCCAACTGGACGCCCTCTTTCGACGTCAGGCGCCTCATCTCATCCGGTTCCTGACCCGGCGCACCGGCCGCGACGAGGCTCATGACCTGGCTCAGGAGGCTTTTCTGCGTCTGACCCGGGCCGCCGACGGTCAGGTCTTGCTCAATCCGGAGGCCTATCTTCAACGCATCGCCCGCAATCTGCTACGCGACCGCGCCAAGAGCGTGTCGGGCTGGCGCGAGCGAAACCACGCCGAATTTCAGCCCGAGCTTCACGCCGCCAATGACGGCGACCCGCACATGGCCTTGGTCGCGCGGCAACTGCTCGAGCGGCACGAGGCGGCGATCATGCGGCTCAAGCCCAAGACGCGCGAGATCTACCTGCTGCACCGTCTGGACGGCCTGACCTACGCCCAGATCGCGGAGCGCCTGGCGATGAGCGTCGGCGGCGTGGAAAAGCAGATGATGAAGGCGATCGCCCATATCGACCGCGCGCTGAGCCGGCCCTAGACTGCCGCGATGAGCACGGGGGAAGAAGAGCGGCTGCGCCGCGAGGCGTCGACTTGGTTTGCGCGCATGCGGGGCCCGGGCGGAGAAGCCGCGCGCCAGGAGTTCGACGTCTGGCGGGCCACCGGGGCCCATCAACGCGCCTACGACCAGCTGGTCCGACGGTTCGACGAGTCGGCGATCCTGGGCCATTCGCGCCTGGCCGATCTGCGCATGCGATCCAGCCCCGCTCGTCGCGCCGGTCCGCCGCCGGTCCTGTGGGGCGCTCTGGCCGCCTGTCTGGCGGTGGCGATCGGCCTGGCCTTCGTGATCAAAGGCCCGGCGCCCTGGTCGTCCCTGGGCTCCAAGCGCTACGACACGGCCGTGGGTGAAATCCGCACCGTGGCCCTGACCAACGGCGTCCTGGTCACGCTCGACACCGATAGCCAACTGATCGCCGAGATCCGGCAGGGTCGTCCATTGCTGCGGCTGGAACGCGGCCGGGCTCGAGTCCAGACGCCCGGCGCTCTGACCGTCGAGGCGGGCCCCGCGCGGATCCGCGCCAACAACAGCGTGTTCGACCTAGACCTGACCGACGGCGAGCGTCTCGACGTCGCCGCCAGACGTGGGGGTCTTGATGTCGATGGCGCGCGGAGCGACGCGGGGCCTACCCTGGTGCGCGACCTGCGTCTGACGTCCGGCCAGCAGGTTACGATCGGGTGGGGCAGAGACCTTGCTCCCCGCCCGGCGGCGGCGACCAGCCGCGACTGGCCCTCGGGCATGCTGACCTTCGACGGCGCTCCGCTCGGCGAGGTCGTTGGCGAGGCCAACCGCTATGGTCCTCGAAAGATCCGTCTGGCCGATCCAATGCTTGGCCAGCTTCGGGTCACCGGCGGCTTCAAGGTCACACGCCCCGACGAGTTGGCCTCGGCCCTGGCCGCGGCGTTGGGCCTGACGCTGACCCGCGCGCCCGGCGGCGATCTGGTTCTCGCCCGAAAGGCGGCGTGACGAAATTGTTCCACCGCCGTGAAGTTTTTTGGGAGGTCGCGTCCAGCGACCTCGTCAAGGCCCCCAGACAGACCACGACACCCGTGGTCCGCCGTTCTCGGGGGCATCCTTGTTCGATCATTCCCATCCGCTTCGCCACGGCCTGCTGACCAGCGCCGCTGTCGTCACCTTAGCCCTGGCCACGCCGGCTGCCGCTCAAGAAGCTTTCCAAGACTACGATCTGCCTGCTCAATCGCTAAGCCGCTCGTTAGGTGAGGTCGCCCGGATCAGCGGCCGACAAGTCATAGTCGCGTCCAGCCTGGTGCGCGGCAAGACCGCCCCGCCCCTGAAGGGGCGGTACACCGCAGACCAGGCCTATGGCGTTCTGTTGGCCGATCAGAACCTTAGGGTCACTCCAGTCGGCGCCGTGCTGGTCCTGCAGGCCATTGGCCCAGCTTCGCCTCCGGGCACGTTCCAACCCGCCGCCGCTGACAGCCTGTCGGAGATCGTGGTGACCGGCACCCGGATCCGCGGGGCCGCCCCGGTGGGTTCGAACCTGATCACCATAACTCGGGGGAACATCGAGGCCAGCGGCTACGCCACCGCCCAGCAAATCGTTCAGGCGATCCCGCAGAATTTCGGAGGCGGAGCTAACGACACCACCTTCAGCTATAACAACCGCAACAACGCGCTCAACAATTCGGGGCTCGGCTCCAGCGTCAATCTGCGAGGCCTCGGCGCGGAATCGACCCTTGTTCTGATCAATGGATCGCGCCCGGCCATGGGCGGGGTGGCCGGTCTCTTCGCCGACATCTCCCTTATTCCCTCCAGCGCGATCGAACGGGTGGAGGTTCTACCCGATGGCGCCTCGGCGCTCTACGGCTCCGACGCGGTCGGCGGAGTGGTCAACTTCGCGATGCGCGACCGGTTCGACGGCTTGGAGACCCGTTTGCGTTATGGGACCGCTGATGGCGATCTCAGTGAATACCAAGCCGGCCTAGTCTATGGCCGATCCTGGGGCTCGGGCCATTTGACCGCGGCCTATGAGTTCTACGATCGCGGGCGGCTGTCAGCCGACAGCCGCGACTATGCTAGAGAAGATCTGCGCGCATTCGGCGGCGGCGACAACCGCAAGCCCAACGGTTCCCCGGGCACCCTGGTCGCGGGCGGCCTAACCTTCGCGCTCCCAATGGGAAATGGTCTCGACCTAACCCTCGCCAAACTGACGGCGGGCACCCAGAACTTCGAGGACCAGCAGTTGGGTACGGACCTTCTGCCAGCCCAAAGGCGCCACACGGTCTATCTTTCGGGTCAGCAGGCCCTGACGACGAAAACTCGGATCTTCGCCCAAGCGCTTTACGCGGATCGGACCTTCGATCGTCGCTACGCAAACAGCTTTCTTTTGAAATCGACGACCGTTCCGGTGGCTAATCCCTACTATTTTGATCCCATCGGAACACATCTGCCGGTCATCGTACGCTATGATTATGGCGGCGACTTGGGCATGGGCCGCAACCGCGGCCGGGCCCAGGCCTACAACGCCGCCGCAGGTCTCATCCAGACCCTCGGCGATTGGTCAGCCACGGCTCAGGTCGGCTACGGCCGTCAACGCGAAAGTTGGTCGACCAGCGACATCAACACCCTCTATTTGGCCCAGGCGATCAATTCGACCAACGTCGCGACGGCCTATAATCTGTTTGGTGGGCCAGGCTCGAACCCACGTTCGGTCATCGACAGCGTTCGTGGGTTCGACAGCGGAGTCGGCGTCTTCGAGGTTTGGTCCAGCGGATTGCGGGCCGACGGGCCCGTCTTCTCCCTGCCAGCGGGCGCCATACGGCTGGCGCTCGGCGCGGAGTGGCGCTCTGAGGAATTCAAGGACGTTTGGCGTTCCTATTACGCCACAGCGACGCCGGTCACGACAATCCAGCCATACCCGGCGGCTCGTCGTATCGCGGCGGCCTATGCCGAGATAAGGATCCCGTTGGTCGATCAGACGATGGGTTTGTTCCCGATAGGCGGTCTGGACCTGTCCCTGGCCGGAAGGGTCGAGCGCTATAGCGACGTTGGAACCACCACCAATCCCAAGGTGGGACTCGACTGGAAGCCGACCTCCACCCTGACCGTACGCGGCAGTTACGGCCGCTCGTTCCGCGCGCCAAGCTTCCAGGATCTCAGGAATGGGCCAAGTCTGACCAACTATACGACCCTGGCTCTGCCCGACAGCAGATCACCGACCGGCTCAACCAAGGCCCTGGCCTTGATCGGCAACCTGCCCGGTCTCTTGCCTGAAAGAGCCGCCACCTGGTCGGCTGGGCTGGATTTTCAGCCCGAGTTTGCGCCTGGCCTGACGGTCAACCTCACCTATTTCAACATTGCCTACAACGACCGGCTGGCCAATCTCAACGCCAACCTGTTCAGCATTCTCACCAACCGCGGCCTCTATGGCAGCGTCATCACCGACAATCCCGCTCCAGACGTACTCGCCGGCTATTACGCCAGTCCATATTTCCACAATTCGCCCGGGTACGCTCCGTCGGAAATCGGCGCCATCGTCGACGTGCGCAACCGCAACCTGTCGACCGTCAAGGAGGACGGGTTCGATCTCGATGTGGGTTACGGAAGTGACACGTCAGCCGGCCGCTTCGACACGGGCCTGGCGGCCACCTATGTCCTTGGACTGAAAACCCAGGTGGCCGAGGGCTCTCCGACCACCGATGTCCTTGGCACGGTAGGCTATCCGGTCCAATTGCGGATGCGTGCACGAAGCGCCTGGTCGTCCGGCCCCTGGAGCGTCTCTGGCTTCGTCAACTATACCGACCATTACTCCAATCAGACCCTCGTCCCCACCCAACGCGTCAAGTCGTGGACGACGATCGACTTACAGATTAGCCGCCGAGCGCCGCAAGCCACTGGCGCGTTGGCCGGGCTCAGGATCTCGCTCTCGATCAGCAACTTGTTCGATGCGGACCCGCCATTTGCCGAAATCCGATCCAGTAGCTCCGCGATCGGCTATGACGGCGAGAAGGCTAGCCCGGTCGGCCGTCTCATCGCCTTGGACTTGGTGAAATCGTGGTGAAGTCTTGGCTCATCGCGTTGGGCTTGGCGTTGCTCGCGCCCTGGCCAGCCTCTGCCGCGCCGACCCTACAGCAGTTGGTCGAACTGACTGATCTATCGAGTCAGGCCGTGTCGCCCAACGGCCAATGGGTGGCCTTTCGCCAAGATCGAGCCTCGCTCGCCGCCAACCGTGTCGAGTTCAGCTGGTGGGTGGTCGCAAGCGACGGCTCGGCAGAACCTCAAGCGATCGCCTACGGCGGCGCGGCGCTGTGGAACGCCGCCGGCTGGGCTGTCGTTGAACCGCCGATCTGGTCGGCGGACTCGCGCTGGATTTACTATCGCGCCCTCATCGACGGTGAGGTCCAAGTCTGGCGGGCGGCCGCCGACGGATCCGGCGCAAAGCAAATTACGCGCGACGCCGCCGATGTCGAGAGTTTCACGCTCGAAGGGGAGACGCGGCTGACTTACCAGGTGCGCGCACCTCGCGACGCCATCTTGGCCGCTGAACGCGAAACCTACGACGCCGGCGTCCTGGTCGACCAGACCATCGATCCCGCGCAGAACCTGTTTGGCGCGCTGGAGATCAATGGCCGCCTATCCAGCCAGCGGCTGTTTGGACGCTGGTTTGGCCGCGGCCGCCTATTGGATGATCGGCCGCCGCGAACGAGAGTAGTAGACCTCTCTAGCTTGGCCGTGACCGACGGGTCGCAGGAAGCCTCGACGCCGCCCGTCGCCTCGATCGGACCCAATGATCCCTATGTGGTGACCTTTGCCTCCAAGGAGGGGTTCGGGCGTGGCGAACTTTCGACCACGGCGACGACAACGCGGGTGCGTGTCGTGCGCGGCGACGGCAGCGTGACCGCGTGCGATACGGGTCCCTGCGTCGAAGCGCGCATCGCCACAGCTGCTTGGCGGCCCGGCCGCAACCAGATTCTATTGACCACCAGCGATCGGGCTCGGGCCCAGACCCTCTATCTTTGGGACGTAGACAGCGGCCAATCACGGCAGATCGCCTCGGTCGACGGATCGACGCAGGGCGGCGCGGTGCAAAGCTCTGGCTGCGGCCTGTCGGCCCGTTTCGCCGCTTGCGTGGTCTCCGGTCCCCTTTCGCCGCCAAGACTGGAGCGCATCGACTTCGAGGACGGAACTCGGAAGGTGTTAGCCGCGCCCAACCTAGGGCTCGCCGCCGAGTCCGGGTTGAAGGTCGAGCGCCTCGATTGGACAGACGAGACGGGTCAGCACTTCGCCGCTCGACTGTTGACGCCGAAAGACGCTCGCGGACGACTGCCGCTGTTCGTCACCTACTACAATTGCCGCGGCTATTTGCGTGGAGCCACTGGGGACCAATGGCCCTTGTCGGCCTTCGCTCAAGCCGGCATCGCCACGCTGTGCATCAACATGGCCTTGCCCCGGAACGATGTCCAAGACAGCGTTGCAGATTACGAGACCGCGCTGCGTGGGGTGCGCAGCGCCATCGATCTCCTGGACCGTCGAGGCCTGATCGACCGGCGCAAGGTCGGAATGGGCGGCCTCAGTTTTGGCAGCGAGGTCGCCCTTTGGGTGGCGATGAAATCCGATCTGCTGGCCGCCGTCTCGACTACCTCGGTGCAAATCGAACCAGCCTACTACTGGTTCAACGGCGTTAAGGGACGAGACATCCATGACACCCTGCGCCAAGCCTGGGGCCTTGGAGCCCCGGAGGAAACCCCCGAGCGGTGGAAGCAGATCACCGCTGCGGCCAATGTCGACGCCATCAAGACACCGGTTCTGATGCAGATGCCGGAACAGGAATTCCGACCGACCATCGAACTAATCGCCAGGCTGTCGAACTCGACCACCCCCTCGGAAGTGCGGGTGTTCGCCAACGAACCCCATATCCTGACCCAACCTCGCCACCGTCTGGCCGCCTATGCCCGCAATCTCGACTGGTTTCGCTTCTGGCTGCAGGACTACGAAGACCCGGCCCCGGACAAGACCGAGCAGTATCGGCGCTGGCGCGTCCAGAAGGCCGAACAGCTTGTCGGCCGGAAGCCGGATCCGCCTTAAGCAGACGCCACCGAACGGTCCGTCCAGGTCCGGACCCAGGCCTCGATGTCGGCGATCTGCAAAATTCGAAATTGGTCGATGCTGGAGATCGATCCCGGCGCATTCAGGGCCTGAGCGAGCCCCGCCCGGTCGAGCAGGCCGGCTTGAGCCAAACGTCCGTCCTGCAGGCGCCGACTTAGAATTTCCAGGTGGGTTCCGGTGATGGTCGCGACCAGCGAGCTCAAGCCGCCCTTGGTCTTGCGGTTAGCCAGAAGCGGAGGCAGCCTATCGGCGAACGCCTGACGGGCCATAGCGCGGTTCTGGCCCCCCTCCACCCAGAACCTAGCGGGGATGCGCAAGCACAGTTCAATGATCGGCTGAGACAACAGCGGCGCGACCACGGGGGCGATTTCGGCATGCTCATAACGATCCAGATAGCCTTGGGCGATCATGATCGAACGGACGTGTTCTCGCTTACCCGGCAAGCATCGGATCTCCGCCTCGCGCCACGGATGGTCTGGTGCGGTCGGTATTCCGCCAGCAAGACTCAAGAAGGAAGGCGTCGGTCGCCAGAGGTCAGCTCGACCGCGGCCAACCTTCTTCAGCGCCAGCTTGGCGGCGGTCCAGAACGTACAATCATGCAGTCGAGCTACATCACTCAACGCGGTTAGAAAGTCCCGCCCAGGGCCTCGGGCGAGCAGCGCGTCGGCGGCTGGCGCCGCAGTATTAAGGTAGCAAAAGACGTTGTCGCCCCCCAATCCGTTGAAGAAGGCGCGCGCGCCCAACTCTCGGCCGACCATCGCAAAACCTCGCTCGATAGGCTGAAGGAACGCATGCGACCCGGGGCGCGGGCGCAAACCCGGTCGAGCTCGAGTCAAATCGACGATGGACGGATCCACCATTGTCTCGATTAACGCCATGCATGCGGCGTCGGCGGCCAGACGGGCGTATAGACGCTCGTCACCATCGGGCGTTGGTGTCACGGCGTTGACCGCTGTCGTTTCGGAGACACCTCTCAAGCACAGCGCCACCAACGAAGAATCCAAGCCTCCGGAGAGCTCGACGACATTCGGCGAGCAACTCGCGCCCAAAGCCTGGATAACGGCTTGGACCGTTTCCCGGAGACGGCGGCGCGCGTCTAGGCGGTCTTCGATCTGCGCGGCCTGTTTGGCAAACTGCCAGGGTGACCAGAGCGATGACTCAGAGGCCTGGCCGGCCATGAGGGTCAGCCGACAACCGGGCATGAGCTCAGTGACGCCAGCCAGACCGGTCTCGCGTCCGCGCAATTGGGGGTAGGCCAGCATGCGCTCAACGGCGGGCCAATCGATCGTTGGGTCGAGAAGTCCGGCTTGAACGACCAAATCGACATCGGACGCGGCTGCCTGCACAACACCCATCGCGAACCGGAAGACCGGCTGAGTCCCCGACGGGTCACGCAGGACGTGAAAACGGCCGGAAACCGGATCCGCTAGAACCGCGACGTAGCCGCCCCACCAGTGCTCGAACAGGGCTTGGCCGCGCGAAAGCGCTATTTGGGAGCGGTCCCGCGCGGTCAACGCCGTGACGGGGTTGGGCGCGGGGCAAGCCGAGAAGAGGGCGCCCAACACCAGACCGCAACCGAGATCAATCACTTGAGCATCGGGCTCGCCGAGAACCAATAAGCCCGGTAGATCCAGCAGCACCGTCAGCGAAGCGAGCTGGGATGCGACCTTCCTGCCTTCGGCTTCCGCGCCATGCGGCCAATGCAACACAACAAACCGCACCTCACAGCACCAGGATCGGGGTGTGGCCTAGGGCGTTGTCGAGCGAATCATTCAGGACGATGCGCCCAGACTGGAGCCAGCAATGTGCACTGAAGGGCTCTAGCGACACGCCGAAGACTAGGTTGGGATACAGGTCTCGTCGCGCGAGGAAATCGATGAGGGCCAGAGAATCGACCAAACAGCGCGGCTCGACCGGCGCGAAGGGGCGCACAGTCTCGAAGTGACCGATCAGTTGTCCGGTCCGCACGAGGTCACAGAACGTCTGACTCGCATGCGACCTTGCAGAGACCCAGCCTACCAGGCGTTCAAACGACCAGACCCGCAGCCTCCGTGCGGCCCGAAGGACTGCTGCCATGGCGCCTAGGCTCGACGCCAAGTCGGCCTGGGTCCGGCCTTCGCTGTCGCGGAGACTTTCGACTGGCGGTTCAATTATTGAGCGACCGCGCGGCGCCGATCCTGCCTCAATCAGACCAAGGCGAATAAGCCGATCAACAGCGCTGACGTTGTGATCGGCGTCATGCCTCTCGTCGACAACGATCTGAAACGCCGTATCGAGGTCAGGGGGAAGCTGGAAATATCGATTGCGCGCAATATCCAGGAACGCCGTGCGGCCCTGGACGCGGCAATGGGCGAGGTGCTTGGGTACATGATAAGCCATGAAACGGCGCAACGGAGAGGGGCCCCGCCTGACTGGCGAGGTCCCTCGACGCTCAGTCTTCCGAGATGCCGTTCGGATCGCGGCCGATCCCGGATTCAGCCACTATCGGCTGCCCCCCCTTGGTCTCGACGCTCACCGCGCCCAGGTCGATCAGTTCGTCTTCGATGTGGTCTTCGATCCGTTCCATGACGGTCTCCTCACCAAGTCGTCACGTCTGCCGTGACGGTCGAACGATGCGACCAGAGGTGGAGAACACGCAGAGAATAGGATCGGAATTCTGCGAAAATTCCCGTCCTTCACCGTGGCTCGCGATCGCCCAGTCCCGCCATCAGACGCGCCAGCGCCGGCACCAGGCGCAGCCGGCGGCGGTGATAGGCGACGATGGCCTGACGCACGCCGGCTTGGTCGCCAGCCTCGAACAGGCGCGCGAAGGCTTGCAGCTCTCCGACGAAATCGGCCACCAGAACCAGTTCGCCGCGGCGCGCGCGGTGCAGGCGATCGGAGGCGCCGGAGACCGCCCATTCGACTTCGAGATTGCCGCTCTGGGCGGCCAGGCGGGCGAACAGCTCCTCCAGATACGCGATCGGTTCGTGGACAGGATCCAGCGCCGGCGCCGCCGGCGGTCCGGCCGGAGCCGCGCGTGTGGCGTTGACGAGCAACGCCGCGTTCCACTGATAGAGATCGGTCAGGCCAGGCTCGGTGATCCTCGGTTGCGAGAAGCCTTCGCCCTGATGGCTGACCAGGAGACGTTCCCCGGCCAGCCGGTGCAGGGCGGCGCGGACGGGCGTGGCGCTGGCCCCGACGCGACGCGACAGGTCGGCGACGTCGATCCGATCGCCGGGCCGGTGGTCGCTTTCGACCAGGAGGAATTTCTTGATGGCGAGATAGACCCGCTCGCCCGTGCCCGCGCGTTCGATCATCGCTCACTCCGACCCGGCGCGACCTTTGGCGGTCCGCGCCCGCGCCGCGCCGCGCGGCCGCCTAAGGCCGCGAGCGGACGCCGCGATCTCACGATGATGACGGCAACCAATCGCCGTGACACTTCCGCAGAAATCCAGGGGTGCATCGGCGCGGCTCGCCCGGCGGTCGAGCTTGAGCTAGGCTGGGGCGATGCTCGGAGGCGGTGATGTCGCGCGTCTACCTCGATCTCAATGACGACGGTCTCTATGACCGCGCCAAGGATCACGACCTTCGGTTCGAAGGCCTGAAGGCGCACATCCGCACGATCACTTTCCTGCATGTTCTGCTGGATCGCGCGATCGCCGTGCCCGAACAGTGGGCGGTGTCCTCGGCCGCCTGCATCCAGGTGCTGGGCGAACTGGTGGAGGGCTTCACCACCTATGTGGAACGCGGTGGAAACGCCAAGCATCCGCCCGTGGCCTTCACGACCATGCACCGCAGCGCCCAGGTCGTTGGCCAGGCGCCGCGCGGCAAGGAGCTTCTGGCCGCGTTGTGGGAGCGCTCGCTGAGCTCCAGCCGCCTAAGACTCGCCGACGCCGTCGACACCGAACAGGGGAGTGGACAGGGGTTCGCCGCGGCCGATCTATCGACGCGCTCGGCCTTGCCCGACTTTCTCAAGCGCGCGGTCCACGAGTACGATCTGGGACCAGATGATCGCCACAGGATCACCGACGGGCTTTCGACCGCGCTCAATTCTCGCGCCACGGCCAAGGCGTTGGTCAGTATGAGCCTCTATGTCCGCCGCTTCGACACCCTGGAGGTCCGCGACGGGCTGGAATACACCGAAAGCTTGCGCGACTTTTTCCGGACGTTCCGCAAGCGCCTCGACATCGAGGATCCCGACGCGCCCTACGTCGCCGATTTCAAGACCACGATCGACGCCGTCGTCGACCGGTTCGACCACGCCCACTACGTGCCGATGCTGCGCGAGGCGCGCCGCCTGAAGCTGCCGTGCACCGACGAACTGCAGCACATGCTTCGCTGCGGCGTTCACGCATCGGCCTCGCGGTTCTGCGGCGCGAACCTGACGGCCTATACCTGCGACCTCTACGAAACCCGCGACGCCGCGGCCGCCGAACCCCTGGCCTTCGCCTCGCTCGACGATCTCAATAGCGGCGAGGTGGAGGCGGCGGTCTGGGAGGTCGTGTCCGCTCGCGCCCACGGCGCGCGTCAAGCCATCCCGAAGCTCTCCATAGGCTGGCCGGAAGTCTGGGAAATCGTCTTTCAGGCGCGCCACACCCCTCGCTTCCAGCGCCTGAGACGCGAGTTGCTGCGCCAGGCGCGAGAGAACGCCAGCACGCTCATCGGCGATGACCCGCTCGATCCCGGCGTCCAGGAACTGATCGAGACGGCGCTGCAAGGGGTCGAGGAGATCGCCGTCAGCCGCCATCCCAACGGCATTCGCCTGGAAACGCCGATGAAGCTGCAAGTCGCCGGAGCGGCCGGGGACGCCGTTCAGGGGGTCGGGGGCGTGGCCCAGGCCGCGGGATGGGCGATCAGCGCCGGGGGCCTGGCGACCTCGACCCTGCCTGATTTCGCGGGCTTGGGCACCGTGATCGCCACGGGCGGCGCCTTGCTCGTGGCCGGTGTTTCGGCCCTGCAGATCCAGCAGTCGCGCAAGCAGCAACGCATTCGCCGCCGCGCGCCCTTGATCATCTGACACCTAGATCAAGCCTTCGCCCTTGAAGCTCAACACCCGGTCGCTCCCGACGATCATGTGGTCGTGGACAACGACCTGCAGGACCTTGCCGGCCTCGATCAGGGTCTTGGTCATCTCGATGTCGGGCCGAGACGGCTGCGGATCGCCGGAGGGGTGATTGTGGGCCAGGATCATCGCCGAAGCGTTGAACTCCAGCGCCCGGCGCAGGACTTCGCGCGGATAGACCGGCGCGTGATCGACCGTCCCCACGCCCAGGCGCTCGGCCCGCAGCAGCTGGTTCTTGCGATCCAGGAAAAGCACCCAGAACTCCTCGCGCGGCAGGCCGGCCATCAAGGTCTTCAGATAGGCCGCGACCTGAACGTGCGAGGTTAGAAGCAGGCGTTTGGGCAGAACCGCGGCGGCCAGGCGCACGGCGGTTTCACGCGCGATCTTCAGATCGAGGGCCGCCTCCGGTCCGACATGGCCCTCCAAAGCCAGACGATCGGCGGCCAGAACGGCGGCCAGGCCGCCAAACCGCGCCATCAGCGCCTTGGCCGTCGCACGCGCCTGGCGAGGGCCAAGCCGCGCCAGCTGCAGTTGGAGCAGTTCATCCTCGCGCAGCGCGTCGAGGCCAAAGCGCCGGGCCAGGGCGCGAACCCGATCAGGGCCGTCGCTGTCGATCACGTCGAACCGCATCAGACCGGCGCGATCGGCCACGGAAGACGAGGCCGCGGTCTTCGCGGTGGAGCCGAAAAGATCGGAATGCTCGGTTAGGGGGGAAGGGGAGGTGGACATGGGCGCCCTCGGCGCTGTCGGCGCCGGACCAAGCTCCGGATCGCTCGACCGCCGTCCCCTTGCCTTTGTCCTTTGCGAGCGTCGGCGACCGCACGGCCCTCACCATCGGCGAAAGGCGGCCAGGCCCTGGGCGACGCCGCCAAGGTTTGATTTCGGGTGCGCCGCCACCCGCATGACGTCGCGTACACGGCCCAAGGACCGCCACGCCATCGATCCAGCGATTGAGGCCATGGCGGGCGCGCGCCGATACATTTTGTTACAACTCTACGCGGCCCGCTCATATTGCCGGCCGCCGCCCGGCCTAAGAGCGAGGGCGCGGGTCGCGCTCGTGCGGCCCGCCGTCTCGAACGGCAAGCGAGCCCATGAAAACCTGCATTCTGATCGGCCTTCTCCTCATCACGCCCGCCGCGGCGTTCGCCCAGCCGGACGCGGCCAAGCTCAAGCAGATCTTCGCGGCCATCGACACCAATACGGACGGCGTCATCACCCTGGCCGAATGGACGGCGGCGGGTCGACGCGAACTGGTCTTTCGCGTGATCGACGCCAACAGGGACGGGAGAATCGTGGGTCCCGAGCTGGCCGGCGCCATGGCCAGGCTGCGGCCCTGACCGGCCGGTTAGCGGCGACGAATCAGGCCCGGCCGTCGCGGCGGAGCGGGCGGCGCGGGCGGCGCGGGCGGCGCCGGCGCAGGAGGTGACATCAACATCACCACCGGCAGCGGAGGCTCGGCGAGCAACGGATCAGGG
>FTCT01002976.1_pt1 | contig 28168 bp, 31 predicted proteins | sample 1658881 | NCBI WGS metagenome assembly FTCT01 (sample SAMEA3914864, study PRJEB12502) | metagenome | biome: forest; material: soil | place: USA | collected 2012-03-12 | depth 0.3 m | reverse complement strand
GGCGTGCGGAGAAGGCCGCGCCGCTGATAGTAGCGGATCGTCTCGACACCCACTCCGCCCGCCTCTGCCAAGCCGCCGATCATCATCGCAACCACCCTTGACTCCGTACCATGGTACGGAACCTACATGGGATATATACCGCTGTCATGGCGCTGGAGATTCCCGATGTCCGATACCCCCAATACCGCCACCCTCTATCGCATGGTCATGCCCGAGCATGTCTGCCCGTACGGCCGCAAATCCTTGTGGCTACTGAAGCGCAAGGGTTATCGGGTCGATGATCGACATCTGACCACCCGTGCCGAGACCGACGCCTTCAAGGCCGAGCACGGTGTGAAGACCACGCCCCAGACCTTCATCGACGGAGAACGGATCGGCGGCCACGACGATCTCCGCCGGTTCTTCGGCGAGAATGTCCCGGAGCCGGGCGCGACCAGCTATGTGCCGGTTCTGGCGGTGTTCGCCGTGGCCGCGCTGATCGCCGTCGCCATCGCCTGGCTGCGGTTCGGAACAGTTGTGAGCATTTCGATCCTGCCGATGTTCATCGCCACGGCAATGTGTCTACTGGCGATGCTGAAGCTGCAGGACGTGGAGAAGTTCTCGACCATGTTCCTGAACTACGACCTGCTGGCCCAGCGCTGGCCGGGCTACGGCTACGTCTATCCTTTCGCCGAACTGGGCGCCGGCGTCCTGATGCTGGCGGGCGCCCTGACCTGGCTGTCCGCTCCGGTGGCCCTGGTCATCGGCGGCGTGGGCGCGATCTCGGTGTTCAAGGCTGTCTACATCGACAAGCGTGAGCTCAAATGCGCCTGTGTCGGGGGATCATCGAACGTCCCGCTAGGCTTCGTCAGCCTGACCGAGAACCTGATGATGGTCGCCATGGCGATCTGGATGCTGGCCATGCCGGGACACGGGTGAGCAAGGCGGAGTTTGCCGGTCGCGGCGAGGGACAGTGCTGTCCGGTGCGTATGTCTTCGGGCGTGAGCGTGCGCCCTGAGCAATCCTAGGAGACCTGTCGTGGATCACAAGCCCTATCGCAGTTTCGCCAGCGAACTGCTGATCGATTTCGCGATAATGTACTTGGTCATGTTCAGCATGATCGCGACGTTGAATCATTTCTATTTCAACCTGAACAACGTCTACATGACGCTGATGATGGTCGCGCCCATGGCCATCCTGATGCTCGTGATGATGCGGTCGATGTATCAGGACAAGCGGCTCAACCTGATCATTGGCGGGTCGGCGGTTCTCGTCTTCGCACTGAGCTTCTACGCCATTCGGACCCAGGCCGCGATCGGCGACAAGGAGCTGATACGGGGCATGATCCCCCACCACTCCGGCGCCATCCTGATGTGTGGGAAGGCCAAGCTGACCGATCCGGAGCTCATTACCCTGTGCGACGATATCGTCTCGGCCCAGGAGCGCGAGATCTCCCAGATGCAGACCATTCTTGATCGGCTCTGAGCCCCGCAAGCGCCGAGCCATGAGGGGCGTCGATGCTCGCGCCGTATCATCAACAGAGACCGCTTCGGTCTCCCTCCCGGAGTTCAGTTCATGCGTTCCTTCCTCCTCGCCCCCATCGCCGTCGCGGCCGTCGTCGCCATCGCCGGCCCGGCGTCCGCTCACGCCCGCCTGATCAGCGCCACGCCCGCGCCCGACAGCATGGGCGGCCCGACCCGCACCGTGACCCTGGTGTTCAGCGAACGGTCGGTTCCCGCCTTCTCGGGCTTCGACGTCTATGACGCCAACGGGACCAAGCTGCAGATGCGCGCCTCGATCTCGGATGACGGCAAGACCCTGTCTGGCGCGCTGGCCCGTCCGCTCGCGGTTGGGACCTATCGCATCGAATGGCGACTGGCGTCCGCCGACGGTCACCGGATGACCGGCAACTACAGCTTCATGGTCCACTGACCCCGTGACGGAGGCGGCGATCATCGGACTGCGCTGGCTTCAGTACGCCGGCGCCGTCGTCCTGCTCGGCGGTCCCCTCTTCCTGCTGACGAGTTTCCGGCGGGATGAGGCGCCGGGCACGGCGTGGGCCAAACCCCTGACGCTTGTCGCGACACTGACCGTGGCCATCGCCTCCGCCCTTGCCCTGGTCGCCCAGACGGCGATGATGGCCGGGTCTTGGAGCGAGGCGTTCAAGCCGGCGTCGCTGGCCTTCGTCGTGACCGGCACGGCTCTGGGCCTGGCCCAGCTGGTCCGGGCCGCCGTCGCAATGGTCGCGACCGTCCTTGTCTGCCTGCTGCCGCCCCGACGCGCCCTGTGGAGCCTGCTGGTCCCGTTGGGCCTTATCGTCTCGGCCAGCTTCGCCTGGACCGGCCACGGGGCGTCCACCGAAGGCGCGGCCCGGACGATCCACCTCGGTCTGGACATCCTCCATGCGATCGCCGCCGCCCTGTGGCTCGGCGCCCTGGCGATTTTGACGCTGCTGCTGTCGCGCCCCGCCATGCTGGAGCCGCGGCAGACCCACCGGGTCCTACATGGCTTCTCGGGGCTGGGAACTCTCGCCGTGGCGCTGCTGACCGTGACGGGCCTCGGCAACAGCTGGTTCCTGGTGGGGCCGGATCGCTTCGCGTCCCTTCCGCAGACGTTGTGGGGCCAGTTGCTGATCGGCAAGCTTGCCCTGTTCGTCCTCATGTGCGGGTTCGCAGCCATGAACCGGTTCCGAATGACGCCGGCTCTGGACAGGGCCGTCGATATGGGCGCCGGGGTGGCGTCCTCGCTGGCTCGGCTCCGGCGCAGCGTCCTGCTTGAGACGCTGGCTGGCGTTCTGCTGCTGGCGCTGGTCGCGGTGATGGGCGTTCAGGCCCCACCCGCCGCCATGTAGTCAGTCCGACGCACGCGACGACCAGTGGATGTGGCGGATGCGCCATCCGTCGACCGTGCGGCCCAGCACCATGGTCTCGGTCGTAATCCGGTCCGTCACCCGTCCATTGAAGGCGCCCGTCGTCCGCCCTTCGGTGAGGATCCAGGCGGCGTCGCCCATGGCCCAACCCGAGCGTCGCGTGTGAACTGACTGGGTGTCCGCCGCGAAAGCTGCGTCGGAGGCCAGATGGTGGGAGGCGTATTCATCCCTAGACCGTTCGACATAGCCTTCCTCGAAGATCGTCACCTCCGGATCCATCAACGCCAGAGCCCCTGATGTGTCGCCGGCCTTCAGGGCGGCGTGGAAGGCGTCAACGGCCGTCGCGGCGTCGGCGGCGGCCGGAGCGACCACGCCCTCCATGACATGTTGGCTGTGGTCCTGGGCCCAGACGGGAGCCGCTCCGGCGAGACTGGCGGCGGCGACAAGCGACAGGAGGCGGAAGGTCATCTGGGGCTCCAACGAATGAGGACATGAGGCGGCAGGGCGCGCGGACGTCACCACAGCTTCGCCTTCTCTGCTATCTACGTCACGCGAGGCGTTATCCCTTGCGAGGGATCGGCGAAACAGCTGCGTATCAGGTGTGGGGCGATGAGGCGGATGCGCGATGACCGATGAACTCGAACGACTGATCCGGGCCCACGGGTCGCAGGACATCAGCCGTCTGGACGGCGTCGAGGACGCGGTATGGGCCCGTGTCGAAACGCGTCGGGCGCAACGCAGGCTGACCCGCACACAGGGCGCGGCGCTGGGCCTTTCGCTGGTGATCGGGCTGACGAATGGCGGGCTGCTGATGCTTTCCCCCCGCCCCGCGCCGTCGGAGATGAGCGTGTTCAGCGTGTCTACGGGTCTGGCACCCCTCAATGTCGGGGTTGGATGATGACGGCCGGCTGGAAGACGGTGGCGGCGACGGCGCTGGCGGCGGCCGTGCTCAGCAGCGGCGCGACCTGGGCGGGCGCAGCCTGGATGATGCGCGAGCGTCAGGCGCCCAGCCTGCACGACATCGTCCATGAGCAACTGCGGCTATCGCCCGAGCAGGACCGGCAGCTGGACGCCATCGAGACGCGCTTCGCCGCCGAACGGCCCACGCTGGAGGCCGAGGTGCGGGCCGCCAACCGCGAACTGGGCCTCGCCATCGCCGCCAACCGCGGCGACACGCCAGAGGTTCAGGCCGCCGTTGACCACTTCCACGGGGCCATGGGCGACCTGCAGAAGGCGACCATCGCCCACGTCTTCGAGATGCGGTCCGTCCTGACCCCCCAACAGGCCACGGTCTTCGACGCCGCCGTCGCCGACGCCCTGAGCCGCGACGCCGGCTAGGGCGGGTGAACTCTCAGGAGAGCCTCGAGGTCCGTGCGGGGGGCGGCGACCGCGCCGCTTTCAGCGCCCTGATGACCGAGACCAAGCCGGACCTCTACCGCTTCATCCGTCGCTATGTGGGGGACGCCGACGAGGCGCAGGACCTGCTGCAGGAGACGTATGCCTCCGCCTGGCTGGCCCTGAAGCGCTACGATCCCGCGCGTCGATTCGACGTCTGGCTGCGCTCCATCGCCCTGAACAAATGCCGGGACTGGGGGCGCAGGCGCACGGTCCGACGCATCCTTCGCGGCGTCATGGGGCTGGACGCGCCCGAAGCCCTGGCGGTCAGCGACGCCGCGCCGGATGGCGAGAGTCGGATCGATGACCAGCGCAAGGCCGCCGCGCTGCAACGCGCCCTCGCCGATCTGCCCGATACGCTGAAGGCCCCGCTGTTGCTGGCGACGCTGGAGGGTCGATCTCACGCCGAGATCGCCGCCATCCTGCAGGTCACACCGAAGGCCGTCGAAACCCGGATCGCCCGCGCCCGGCGGACCCTGTCCGAGCGGATGGGGGGCCTGGCCTGATCGGATCGAACAAGCGCGGATCCGGTGAGGGATGCGCGCCTCGCCCGCGTATCCGCTAGAGCAGCCCCCACTGAAAGACCGCCCATGCCGATGTCAGCCCTCGACCGCCGCACCCTGTTGAAAGGCGCCGTCGCGGGCGGCGGACTGATGGGTCTCAGCGGCCTTTTGCCGGCGTGGGCCCAGAACGGCTCGCCGGGCCTGCGCGCCGACCTGCCGACCCTGACCGGGCCGAACATCGACCTGACCGTCGGCCATTCACCGTTCACTGTCGGTGGCCGGACCGGGCACGCGGTCACCGTCAACGGGACCCTGCCCGCGCCAATGATTCGTCTGCGCGAGGGGGAGAACGCGCGACTGAGCGTCACCAACACCCTGGACGAGGACACCTCGATCCACTGGCACGGCCTGCTGCTCCCGTTCCACATGGACGGCGTGCCCGGCATCAGCTTCCCGGGCATCCGGCCGCGCGAGACCTTCGTCTACGAGTTTCCGGTGAGGCAGTCGGGCACCTACTGGTACCACAGCCACTCCAACCTCCAGGAGGCGATGGGCCATTTCGGCCCCATCGTCATCGATCCGGCCGGCGCCGATCCGGTCGCCTATGACCGCGAGCATGTGCTGGTCCTGTCGGACTGGAGCTTCCTGCATCCGCACGAAATCCTCGAGAAGCTGAAGAAGAGCCCCGGTTACTTCAACCGTCAGCGCACCACCCTGGCGGGCCTGATCGACGGGTCGGACCGGATGAGCTTGGAGGAACGGCGCATGTGGGGTGCGATGCGGATGGACCCGCGCGACATCCTCGACGTCAACGGCGCGACCTACACCTATTTGATCAACGGGAATGGGCCGGACGAAAACTGGACGGGCCTGTTCCGGCCGGGCGAGCGGGTTCGCCTGCGCATCATCAACGCCTCGGCCATGTCGATCTTCAATGTCCGCATTCCCGGCCTGCCCATGACTGTGGTCAACGCCGACGGCGCGAACGTGCGCCCTGTCGAGACCGACGAGTTCCAGATCTCGGTCGCCGAAACGTATGACGTCATCGTCAGGCCGATCGAGGACCGCGCCTACACCATCGTCTCGGAGGCCATTGACCGCTCCGGCATGGGCCGGGCGACCCTGGCCCCGCGCCTTGGCATGGCGGCGGAGGTCCCGCCGCTCCGTCCTGTGCCCAACCTCACCATGCGCGACATGGGGATGGGCGGGGACATGGGCGGCATGGATCACGGCTCCATGGCCGGCATGGACCACGGCGCGTCGAGCGGCGGGGACATGGCCGCGATGGATCATGGCGCAATGAAAATGCGCGATCCCGAGAACGCCCCGCCCGACATGGCGGTGGGCGTGGGCGTCGACATGGTCAACATGTCGCCGATCAACCGTCTCGGCGAACGTCCGATCGGACTGGAGCACGTCCCGCACCGGGTGCTGGTCTACACTGACCTGGTCTCGCTCGATCCGAACAAGGATCAGCGCCCGCCCTCGCGGACCATGGAAATCCACCTGACCGGCAATATGGAACGGTTTATGTGGGGTTTCGACGGCCGCAAGTTTTCGGAACTGGTCGAGCCGATCCGCTTCGAGCGGAACGAGCGGGTGCGCGTGACCCTGGTCAACGACACCATGATGGCCCACCCCATCCACCTGCACGGACACTTCTTCGAACTGGTCACGGGAGGTCCTGAGGGCCACCAGCCCCTGAAGCACACGGTCAACGTCGCCCCGGGATCCAAGGTCACCTTCGACCTGACCGCCGACGCGCCCGGCGACTGGGCCTTCCACTGCCATCTGCTGATGCACATGCACGCGGGGATGTTCAACGTCGTGACCGTTCGTCCCCTCGACGGAGCCGCTCAATGACCCGTCTTCTCGTCGTGCTCGCACCCCTCGTCCTCGCCGCCGGGGCCGCCCAGGCCCAGACCGCCAACCCGCACGCCGGTCACGTCATGCCGCCGGTTGCCCAGCCCCAGCCCCAGTCCCGACCCCAACCCGCGCCCGGTCCCCATGCCGGCCACGCCATGAGCGGTGCGACGGCGCAGGCCGAACCCCATGCCGGGCATGACATGTCGAGCATGCCGGCCGCCGCGCCGGCGGACCCGCACGCGGGCCACGACATGTCGAGCATGGCGGACCCGGCCCAAACCGATCCTCGTGCCGGTCACGACATGAGCGGCATGGACATGAACGGCGCGCAGGCTGATCCGCATGCCGGCCACGACATGTCTGGCATGAGCATGGGATCGCCAGACGTCCCGACCAGCGCAAACAATCCGGGCCGCCCGCCCGAAACACCGCCGCCGCCGGCCGCCTTGACTGGCCCCGCCCATGCCGCCGATCTCGTCTTCGGTGCAGACGCCATGGCCGCGTCCCGCCGGACCCTGATCGCCGAGAACGGCGACGTCCGGACGACCGCCGTCATCATCGACCGCGTCGAGGCGCGCTTTGGCGACGGCGGCGACAGCTACCTCTGGGACGTCCAGGGCTGGACAGGCGGCGACATCAATCGCTTCTGGTGGAAGTCCGAGGGCAAGGGCGATCTCGACGGCAAGCTGGAGGACGCGGAGATCCAGGCCGTCTACAGCCGAGCGATCACGCCCTTCTGGGACCTTCAGGCCGGCGTGCGTCAGGACTTCCGTCCAGACGGTTCAGACACCACCCATGCCGTGCTGGGGATTCAGGGCCTTGCCCCCTACTGGTGGGAGATCGACGCGGCCGCCTTCCTGTCCAACGAAGGCGATTTGACCGCGCGTGTAGAAGCCGAGTACGACCAGCGCATCACCCAACGCCTGATCCTGCAGCCCCGACTCGAGATCGAGGCCTCGGCCAGCGACATCCCCGAGCTGGAGACCGGTTCGGGCCTATCCTCGGTCCAGGCAGGCCTTCGCCTGCGCTATGAGATCCGGAAGGAGTTCGCCCCCTACATCGGCGTCGAATGGACGCGCTCTGTGGGCGACACTGCGGACTACGTTCGCGGTCGCGGCGGGGAGCCCAACGACACCCGGTTCGTGGTCGGCCTGAAAGCCTGGTTCTAGGACCGGCGATGTTTCCGATGTGGTCTCAGCCCGATCCCCGCCCGTCTCCAAAACCTATGCCGCCCCGCAAAGACAAGGAACCAACCGGACCGGTGACCGAGGCCAGCAAGGTGGCGACGGTCAATGGCCCGGGGGACGGCTCTAATCTCTGAAAGCTCCTCAAATTGCACCGCAGCCTGGCGTCTGGTCGCCGAAGGGACGGTGCATTGCGGTTCCGCCCTGCTGAGCTGCGAGCAGGGCCACGGCGGCTTCGATGGAGGGACGGGCTTTGCCAGCCTAGCGGGCTATCAGCCGTTCCGGTTCAGGTTTGAGAAAAACGGTGTCGGTTATAGGGGTACCCATCCTCGGCAAGCGTCCGCGGTGCCGCCCGGTGTCAAGCGTCAGCGTTTCCGGGTTGAACCGCCGAAAACGGTTATCGAACCAGCTTGAAGTCGAGCAGAGCGCTGTCTCTTACGAATGTGCCGACCAGCCGGTCCTCGCAGGCCAGCTTCACGACCACAAAGTCGCTCGTGAGAAGGAGCCTCAGGCGCGCCAACTCTAGAGCTTCCTCGTCCGACAAGGCGTCCACTGTTTCCTGCTCAGGGGGACCGGCGGCAGCATGCAGATCTAGAAGATAAGTCGCCACGGCCATCCGTCGTCAGCACTCTGGGCCGCCAGCCTCGCATGACCACCCCGTGAGGTCGATCGTATCTAAACCCGCCTGATGTTTCTGTCGGACACAAAGTCAGACATCGCCTTATCTCCGATAAGCGGACCTTTCCAACCGCCGCTTTGAGCCCAAAGCAGCCCTCGGCGGCCCCCTCAGCGCAGTTTCCGATACGTCATTATCGGTCACACCCAGACGTTTGGAGTTAGTTCGCGGGTCGCGTCAGTTCGTTGCGTGAGCTACGCAGAGCGTCGCAACACACCGCCAGTTTGAGCCGAGGACTGAGAACAGCGAGCAGTGTCGAAAGCGGTGCCGACCAGCCGAAGGGCGAAAACTCGTCTCATGATCATGATCAATCTCCTAGAAAGCGAGCAAAAGGCGATCGCCGCTCTTGACGGTCAGGAGATCGACAGACTGATCCGCGAGGCGATCCAGTCGGAGCGGTCGATTGAGCTCGGCCGTCGCCTGTACAACTGCGGCGCCCATATCGCCTCTCGTCTCCGCTATTTCGACAAGGCGCTCTCGCGCCACCGCGAGGCGAAATCAGCGAAGAAGCGGGCGCAGACCGAAAGCGAGGTTAGGCACGAGGGCTACGATCTTTCAGGGGCTGTCGCTGCGATGCAGAACCGTGTGCGGGAAGATCAGGAGGACGCCGAGCGGTTCTTCGTCGAGGATCGGATCGTCCCACCGCACCGGTTCACCAAACGCCTAGATGTAAGGGTGAGCTTTCGCTGGCGGCCGGCGCCGGACTCGTCCTGGGAGCACGGCAGCATCACCTTTGAGCACGAAGTCGATCTCCGGCCGGTTCCCGGACTGAGCGTCCCCAAACTCAAACCGAGCGCGGCCCAACAGGAACGCCAGTTGCAGGATGAGCTCTACGGGACGTGGGAACATCTCAGGATAGGGGCGCTCTGCTCGGTTCGGGACTACCTGAAGAGCGGAGGCGACGGCGCTCTCATTCCGGCCGCGTTCACGGCGACCGTCGACCGCCGTTCGCGGCATCTGAACAACTACAGCACCCAGTTCTGGCGCACCCAGACCTGATCGTTTCGTTCCGAAGTCGAGGCCGTGCCCGCCGATCCTCCTCATCTATATTGAGTCCACAGAGAGGAAGCACGCGCCGCGGTTGATCTTGGCTTGAGGCTCGCTAACCATACGCCCATGGCAAGCCGCGAGAATCACTACGTTCCGCGCTGGCACCAGGAAGGATTCTTCGAACCTGGGAAAAGCACCCTTGCCTACCTCGATCTAGAGCCCGTCCAATATCCACAACCGGATGGGACGTTGAAGCCCGGAAGATCCCGGTGGCATCGGCCGACCTCACTCTGTTTCGTCGAGACCGACCTCTATTCGACGTTCTTCGGCACGTCCGTGGACGATGAGATCGAGCGCATGCTCTTCGGCGCCGTGGATCGCAGCGGCGCGCCTGCCGTCCGCGCCTTCATGGGAGAAGACAAGAACGCCTGGATCCGCCATTTTCAAACACTCTTCTGCTACATCGACACCCAGAAGCTGCGCACCCCGAAGGGGCTAGCTTGGCTCCGCGCGCAATACCCGTCGCTTACACAGAACGAACTCATGCAGGAGATGCAGGGCATCCGCATGATGAACTGCACGATCTGGAGCCAGGGCGTTCGGGAAATTGTCTCCGCTGAGGCGTCCGACGTGAAGTTTCTGGTCACCGACCATCCGGTCACCGTCTACAATTCGGCCTTGCCGCCGACCGACCCCCGGAACGCCTACCCTCATGATCCATCGGTTGCGCTCAAGGGAACTCAGACCCTCTTCCCGTTGAGCCGGGACTTCTGCCTGATCCTGACCAACCTTGAGTTCGCCCAGGAGCCCGGCGTCGCGCCGCTGGAGAAGCGGACCTTCGCTCGCAACTTCCGTCAGGCGATGGTGAAGGCCGACGCCTTCATCAGATCGCGATCGCTCGAGCGCCAGGACGTCCTCAAGATCAACGCGATCCTGAAAGCACGGGCGGGACGCTACCTGGCGGCGGGCCGGGAGGACTGGCTCTACCCCGAGGATCACGTGCCCGCAGACTGGAGCGCGTTGGGCGAGCCTCTCCTGCCTCCCGAGGACGAGCTCTGGGGTTTTGGCGGAGAGATGTTCGCCAAAATGGAGGACGGTCGGGTCTTCTATCAGGACGCATTCGGTCGCACCGAGAAGCCTCACGACGCGCTGATCAAGGTGGCGGCCGAGCGGCGGCCCAACGATGCGTGCGGGTGCGGGTCCGAATACGCCTATCGCCTCTGTTGCGCGACGCGACCGGTCCAGCTTCGGCCAAGCTGGACGGCGCTCAGCATCCGCGAGCGCAACATGGCCCTCTTCAAGGCCATCGTGGACATCACGGGGTTTAACGAAGGCAAGACCTGGGATGAGGTCCGGGCCGCGATGACCGACGAGAAGATCGCCGAGCTCTACGGTGTGTTCGCCGCCTTCTGGCCGCTTGAGACGGATCTGCTGCAGCTCCTCCCCAAGCCCGATGGTCGTCCCCGCGCCGTTTACACCGGCCTTATCCATCCGGAGGCGATCATCCGCTACGCCGTGGGAATGGCTCCCTACTTCGGCGAGGTGATCGTCCAGCACCCCTTCGTCCATGCCAGCACGGTCGCGAAGAAGTTCAGTCCCATCGAACATCCGCGGGCGTACCGTCAGGAAATTCTCAAGGCGATCCTCACATTCCTGAAGCTCTTCCCTTTGGTGGATAGCGGCCTCGTCAACCTGGTGCCCGATCCCTGTTTCTTCGACTTCCACCTGCGCGATCAGATGATGCAGATGGCGCAGGCGCGGGCGGCGCGCCGACCGGCGATGGGCCCCAAGGACGATTTTGCCTTCCAGGTGATCGAGGCGGACGGGCGACGCGCCATGATGCTGATGCCCGCGGACGTCTTCGAGCGCCAACTGAACGACGGAATTCCGGGATTGGAAGACATTAGCCGCGAGGATCTTCGCGAGGGGCTGGCCAAACTCAGACTGCGCGACCCGCTGGTCTCGCTTCAGCTGGACTCCATGCCGGAAGGGGTTGAGAACAGCGTGCTCACGATGATGAGCCTGGCGCCGAACTTCGAGATGGCCATGTATCTGGCGCAGGCGACGGGCGCCGCCATCGTCACGGACTCTCCCGACCGATGGCGCGAGATCACCGCCGCCATGCTCCTCAAAGGCAATCCCGCGAATGGCGGCCTGGAGCGTCTCGGCCGCGCGATCGAGAGCGGAGCGTTCGCCTTCCCGGTCGAGCCGATGGATACGCTGCGCCTGTTCGGCGACGGCCAGACCCTCCCGTACCGCGACCTCTTCTCCAGTGCGTTCAGCTATCTCCTGACCCGCGCCTCCAAAGGCGCCAGACCCAACGTCGAGGCCTCGCTCGCGGCCCGGTTCGGGCGTATCCATCCGTTGGCGCAGAAGGCGATCGCCAAGTCAGGTTTTCCGACCATGGCCGGCCAGATCCGGGCTGCATTCCCAGCGCAAGGCATCCAGGACCACACGATCAATCGACTCCTCCTGATGTCGAGTTCAGAGCATCACCTGGCGCGCGTGCCGATGGCGTTCTTTGTCGCTCCCGCGGGGGCGGCGGGCAGTCCAGTCAGAGTGCGCCTCCCCGGCTTGTCTTAGGTCAAGGCAGCCGAGGCGTGGCGTGATCGGTCTCGGGTATCCTGGAAATGCTGAGGCTAGCCGGGCCGCGACAGCTCTTGCCGTTGCCCCGGACGCAGCTCTGCGACAATGGGGGTTGTAGCCCGACGCCGTGTCTGGCGTATGATGAGGACGATGATGGTCCTGCGCCAGAATGTCTTCCCGGTGATAGCGGCGCTTCTCGCAGCGCTGGCGGTGCTGTTCGTCGCCACCGTCTCGATGGCGTGCGAGGCCCCCGTCGATTCTGACGCGGCTGTCATGGCGATGGAAGCCGATGGCGGTCCTTGCGAGCAGAAGACGAAAGCCGTTGTTTGCCAGAAGGCGTGTTTGGTGTTTTGCCAAAGCCTCCTTCCCCAAGCCGATAGCCCCGCAGTCGCCCGCGCCTATGCGGCTGTGCGCTATTCATCAACTGCCGACACACGCGCCGACTTCAACCACGAGGCCGAAGACCCGCCCCCTCGAACCTGATCCTGCCACGGAAGACCAACATCAACTTCAATGAACAGAGATCAAACCATGAAACGTACTTTCACCATCGCAGCCCTGGTGCTGCTGGCTTCCGGTTCCGCCGCCTTCGCGGCTGCGCCGGATGCCGTGGCGCAGGCTGTATGCGCGTGCTGCGACGCCATCGCCGCCTGCACCTGCTGCTGATCGCTTGATCGGGGACGCCCGCCCGAAAGGGCGGGCGTCTTGCACTTGGTCCCGGCGACGGGCTCTCTGACCAGGAATTTCAATGGATCGAGTCTTGACCGCTCGCCGCTCGGTACTGATCGGCCTGCCCTTGGCGGCCTTGGCCGGCGCCGCCTCCGCGCAGACGCCGAAACGGCTGACCGCCTACAAGACGCCCTGGTGCGGCTGCTGCGGCGGCTGGATTGCCCACATGCGTCAGGCCGGCTGGACGGTCGAGGTGGTCGAGCGCGAGGACCTGGCGCCGATCCGGGCGCAGCATGGCGTTCCGGATCGCCTGGCCTCCTGCCATACGGCCGTCGCGGGCGCCTATGCGATCGAGGGCCATGTCCCGGCCGCCGACGTCGAGCGCCTGCTGCGCGAACGGCCCGCCGCCCGGGCCCTGAGCGCGCCCGGCATGCCCGCCGGATCACCGGGCATGGAGGCGGCGGGGCGCGAACCCTACACCACGGTGCTGATCCTCAACGACGACTCCACCCGCGTGTTCGGCCGGCACAACGGCGCCTGACGCCGACAGGCCGCCGGAGGTCGTCAGGCGACCGGTTCACGGCCGGTCGGCTCAATCAGGCTCGTTCCCTTCCGCCGTACTGCCCTCGCCGCCATCGGCGCCGCGCGAAAAGTCAGCCTGATGCGGGTGACCGCCATGCTGCGCGCGGTACTCGGCCGGGCTGAGGCCCCTGCCCGTCATATGAAGCTTCGGCCGGGCCGCAGGCGTGACCGGATCAGCCTCAATGCCAAGCCGCTCGCGATTCGACGCGGCGCTGGACGGATTGAGCCAAGTCTGGACCGGCCGGTCGAAGCCGTAGCGGAATACCGCGGCGGTGGCGAAGGCGCCGACGAAGCCCACCGACCAGAGCGCCCAGCGAGTTCCAGACGACAGGGCGTCCTGGCCCAGGGCGTCGAGCAGGCCGAACCAGACGATGCGCGTCACCTCATTGGTGAGGAACATCGAGAAGGACATCAGCGCCAGATGCTCAATCAGGCGCGAAGGCCGGGTCACCGGCACGGCGCCGGCGGCCCAGATGATCACCGTCATCAGGCCCAGCGACAGCAGGCTGAAGGCGCCGAAGGCCTGGCACAGGACGAGCGCGACGGCGGCGGCGACGCCAACCCCGACGGCCAGGCGCGGCCCGACATAGACCCGCGAACCGTAGAAGGCCGCCGCAACCCCGAGGAGGAACAGCGGCAGGGCGCGCAGGATGCCGTAGCGCATCGGCAAGCGGTAGATCGGATCCCCGAGCCAGAGCGAGGCGGCGACATCGGCGGCCAGCACAAGCGCCGTCGCGCCGATTACCACCACGACCGGCGGCCAGCGCCAGAGGGCCCGGCAGATCCAGGGCAGAAGGAGATAGCAGCCGATTAGGGCTGAGAGGGTCCAGGTCGGGGCGTTCCACCCCTGCCCGCCCGGCACGCCACAGGCCTGGACCAGCAGGACCTGCGCCGGCAGTTGCGACCACTCGAACCAACGCGGATTGCTGGGCGTGATTCCCGCCAGGGCGGCTCCGCCGACGATGAGCACGAGCACCAGGCTGACGGCCAGATGCGCCGGAATGACCCTCAGCAGCCTCTGACGGGCATAGGCGCGGAGCGACGCCTGGCTGGCCGCGAGGCGATCGCCGTAGATGCGGGCCAGGACGTAGCCGGAGTCGATGATGAAGAAGTCGGTGAGCAGATAGCCCCGGTCGAACACCGGATGCAGTTGCGGCAGCGGGACCGGCGCGGCCTCACGGAAATGGTAGAGGATAACCAGTGCCCCGACGATGAAACGCAGCGCGTCTAGCCAGCCGCCCCGGGCGATCCTGTCAGGACGGGGCGGCGGCGCGAGCCCGGCAGGAGCCGACATTCAGGATGGCTCCCGACCGAAGACCACAGCCGCAGGCGTCCCGTGCTCGTGGGGGCGCAGATGAATATCGTCCCGAACGACGTAAAGGCTCGCCGTTCCCAGGACCCAGACGAGCGCGAGACCGGCCGTGATCATCACCCCTCCCCGGTCGCGCGGGCCCATCAGCAGGCTGCAGAGGGTCACGCCGGCGAGGATGACGCCATACCCCAGGTGAAGGGGCAAGCCATGGAAGCCGAACAGCATGAAGGCCATGCACAGGACGAGTCCCCCTGCGACCAGACCGGCGACGACCGCGATCACCCCATCAAGGACGGGACGCGGCCTCGGCGGGCGGCTCAGCAGTTGCGATCGCCGTCGCTTGCCGTAGCGGCCTTCCCGCCAGCGAATGTCGCGACTCCGAACGGTGAGGCGCTTGCCGGCCATAGGCTCAGGGCCTTCCGGCGGGGGTCGGCGCGTCCTCGTGGCGGGCGAGCATCACCTTCATCCGGACGATCTCGGCGTCCTGCGCGGCGATGATCTCCTCGGCGAGATTGCGGACGTCCCGAGCCTCGCCGTGCTCGACGGCGATCTTCGCCATGGCGAGGGCGCCCTCATGGTGAGCGATCATGCCGCGCAGGAAGTCGATGTCAGGGTCGCCCGTGTAGTCGATGCTCATGGCCGCGTGCATCTGCGCGTTCGCCTCACGATAGGCGGCCGTCGACGGGCTGTCGGTCGATCCCCCGATGTGGCTTGTCCCGGTGTCGATCGGGCGGGCGTCGACGGCCGGCCCCCTATCGGGGACGTCGCGGGCCTGCCGCGATATCATGCCGAAGGCGAAGGCCGACAGGGCCAGAAAGGCGGCGATAGCGGAGAGCCATCCCATCCGATTCATGTCGAGGTCCTCGAGAGCGCCGGAGCGGCCGCAGGGCTCGCCGGCATTGCGGTTGAGACGGCCGTCTGGGCCGGGTCGCGGTAGGCGAGCAGTCGCAGGGCGTTGAACACCACGAGCAGCGTCGAGCCTTCGTGGAGCGCCACGGCAGGACCGATGCCGAGGCCGAGGATGGTCGCCGGCACCAGGAAGGCGACGACGCCGAGGCTGACGTACAGGTTCTGGAGGATGATCCGGCGGGTTTGCCGGCTGAGGCCGACCGTGAAGGGCAACTGCGACAGGTCGTCGGACATCAGGGCGACGTCGGCGGTCTCGAGAGCGACATCGGACCCGGCCGCGCCCATGGCGATGCCGACGGTCGCGGTGGCCATGGCGGGTGCGTCATTCACGCCGTCGCCGACCATGGCGATCTTGCCGTCCGCGCGCAGCTTCTTGATGGCGTCGACCTTGTCCTCGGGCATGAGATCGCCCCACGCCTCGGTCAGACCGACCTGTTCCGCGATGGCCTGGGCCGCCTTCTGGTGATCGCCCGAGATCATGATCATGCGCTGGACGCCCAGGGCCCGCAGCGCCGCGAGCGCGGGCCCGGCCACAGCCCGCGGCGTGTCGAGCAGGCCGATGACCCCGAGGTCCTCCGTCCCGCGCCGCACCACCATCAGGGTCCGCCCCTGTTCGCGCAATTGCGCGACGATGGATGCGGTCTCGTCGCTGAGGGCCGCCACGCCGTCGGCCCCGAACATCTCGGGCTTGCCGATCCAGATGGTCTCGCCGCCGAGTTGGGCCGTCACACCCTTGCCGGTCAGGCTCTTGAGGTCGGTCGCGCCTGTCAGGGCCGTGTCGCCCAACCGTTGGGCGCCGTCCCGGGCGATGGCTTCCGCGAGCGGGTGATCGCTGAGCCGCTCGACGGCGACGGCGGTCGCCAGGAGGCCGGCGTCCGTCGTCCCGCGCACCGGCATGACGTCGGTGATGCGGGGCCGACCCTCGGTCAGGGTGCCGGTCTTGTCGAAGGCGATGGCGTTGAGCGAGCCGAGATTCTCCAGCGGCGCGCCGCCCTTAATCAGAACGCCGGCGCGCGCCGCACGGGCGACGCCCGACAGGACGGCGCTCGGGGTGGCGATGGCGAGCGCGCAAGGGCTCGCGGCGACCAGCACGGCCATGGCCCGATAGAAGCTGTCGCGGAACGGCTCATCGACCACGACCCAAGCGAACAACAACACGAAGGCCAAGCTCAGCACGACAGGTACGAAGGTGCGCTCGAACCTGTCCGTGAAGCGCTGGGTCGGCGATTTCTGGGTTTCGGCTTCGCTCACCATACGGACAACCTTGGCCAAGGTGGTGTCGCTCGATTTGCGGGTGGTCTCGATCTCGATGGCGCCCGCGCCATTGATGGTGCCCGCGAAGACAAGGGACGCCGATCCGACCTGGGCAGGCCGCTCGCGCGCCGCGGCGGCGTCCGGGACCGGCTGCTTGTCCACCGGCATGCTCTCGCCGGTCACCGGGGCCTGATTGATGCTTGTCGTTCCCACCACGACGAAGCCGTCGGCCGGAAGGCGCTCGTTCGGACGCACCACAACGGTGTCGCCGACCACCAAATCCTCGACCGGCAGTTCGACGACCTGCGCGTCACGCCGCACATGGGCGGTCCGGGGGGCCAGATCGGCCAGTGCCTCGATCGCCCGTTTGGCCCGCCCCATGGCGTAGTGCTCCAGGGCATGGCCGATGCTGAACAGGAACAGCAAGAGCGCGCCTTCGGCCCAGGCGCCGAGCGCCGCCGCGCCCGCGGCGGCGACGAGCATCAGGGTGTCGATCTCAAACCGCTTCTGCAGGAGATTCTGGACGGCCTCGCGGACGGTGAAGAAGCCGCCGAGCGCGTAGGCGACGAGGTAGAGCGCGAACGGGATCCAGGTCGGGACGCCCGGCGCGAGCTTCTCAAGCGCGAACCCCAGGCCCAAGGCCACGCCCGACGAGAGCGCGAAGATCACCTCGGTGTTGGGACCCAGAATGCCGCCATGGCCGAGATCGTGGCCGTCACCCGGACCGTGGTCTGCGGCCTTGGGTTGCTCTTCGGACGAATGTGTCGACGTCATGCGCCGCTCTCCTTGTCGGATGTGGCGCGAGCAGCGTCGCGCAGGATTTCGACGCCGCCCTTGGCGGCGATGGCGGCGACGAGAACGCCGACGACCAGGTCAGGCCAGGCCTGGTCCAGCCACATGACCAGACCCCCGGCGACCAGAATGCCGCCGTTGGAGGCGAAGTCGTTGAAGCTGAAGGTCTCCGCCGCCTTCATGTTGACGTCGCCGCTATCCTGGCGACGGATCAGGTGCAGGCAGATGAGGTTGACGATGGCGGCGACCACGGCCAGCCCCATCATGGTCGGGCCGATCGGCTCGGTTCCGACGAGGAACCGGCGCCCGGCGTCGAGCAGGACGCCGGCGGCGAAGATCAGCAGCATGAACCCGGACAGACGAGCCGCGCCCCGTTTCCACGACCCGACCCGACCGATCGCCAGGAAGCTGATCAGGTAGACGGCGGCGTCGGACGCATTGTCCACCGCATTGGCGAGCAAGGCGCTGGAATCGGCGGTGACGCCGCCGACGCCCAGCGCGCCCGCCAGTCCGGCGTTGAGCGCGAGGACCGTCAACAGCGTGCGACGCTGCTGACGGTCGGTTTGATCGCGAGCCGTCAAAGCCGCTCTCCTAGCTGGCGTCCGCCGGAGCGGGGTTTGGCCAACGCAGGACCTCGACCGCCTCGAGCGTGACCGGACCGAGATGTTCGAGATCGGTGAGGGTTTCGAGGAACCCCCTCAGCTTGGACTCATGATCGAGCAGTTCCACGATGAGGGATTGGTCGTCGTCGAGGACGTGACGGCGATGCAGGTGCGGGGTGTGGCCGAAGCCGACAAGGGCCTGCAGCACGGTCGCGCCGGCCAGACCGGCGGACCGGGCCCGCTCGGCCACAATTTCGAAGACCTTGCGGTCGCCGAAATAGGCAGCCTCGTCGGTGTAGATGCGCATCAGCTTGATAGGGTCGGACATGGACGTCTCCTGAAAAGAGTATCCCCGCCGCCGTTGCGACGGCGGGGACCGGGACTATTCCGCGGGGACCGGCTCTACGGCCGGCGTGTCGACGGGTTTGGGCCGCCGTCCTTCAGTCAGGCCAAGGACCAGTCGGCTCATGGCCGGCAGGACGAGCAGGGTCAGCAGGGTGGCCGTAATCAGGCCGCCGATGACGACCATGGCGAGGGGCTTCTGCACCTCCGCACCGGTGCCGTGGGCCAGGGCCATGGGCACGAAGCCGATGGCCGGGACCAGACCGGTCATGATGACCGGCCGCACCCGCTCCATGCAGCCTTCGATGATGGATCGGGACAGCTCCATCCCGGCATCGAGTCGTTGCCGGATCGAGGACATCACCACCAGGCCGTTCAGGACCGCGACGCCAGCCAGGCAGATGAAGCCCACCGCCGCCGAGACCGAGAAGGAAATGCCGGTGAGGGCCAGGGCAAAGACGCCGCCCGCGAGGCCCAAAGGCACGGTGAGGAAGACCGCCACCGCCCGCCCGAACGTCCCAACGGCGAGGAACAGCACCGCGAAGATGGCCAGGAAGCAGATCGGCACCACCAGCGACAGACGGTCCGAGGCGGCCTTGAGGTTCTGGAACTGACCGCCCCATTCGATCCAGGAACCCGCCGGCAGGGCGACGGTCTCGACCTTGGGCATGGCCTCCCTGACGAACGAGCCGACGTCGCGACCGCGGACGTTGGCCTGGACCACCACCCGCCGCTTGCCGTTCTCGCGACTGATCTGGTTCAGCCCCTCGGCGAAGCGGAAGGTGGCCACCTGCCGCAGAGGCACGGAGGCCCGGACCCGTCCCTCCTGTTCCGGCAACATCACCGGGATCGCTCCCAGCGCATCGAGGTCGTGGCGGCTGGCGTTGGGCACCCGGACCACCACGTCGAAGCGGCGATCGCCCTCGAACAGTTGCCCGGCCTCGCGCCCGCCCATGGCGGCGGCGACCGTGTCGGCAACCTCCTCCACGGTCAGGCCGAAGCGCGCGATGGCGGCCCGGTCGAAGGTCACATCAAGCGACGGGGCGCCGTCGGTCTGTTCGACCTTGACGTCTGCCGCGCCCGGTGTCGCGTTGAGCTGGGCCGCAATCTGGTTGGCCGTAGCCGTCAGCTTGTCGAGATCGTCGCCGTAGATCTTGATGGCGACGTCGCCGCGAACGCCGGCGATCAGTTCGTTGAACCGCAGCTCAATCGGCTGGCTCAGCTCATACCCCTGGCCGACCTGGCCTGCGGCGGCGGCCTCGACCCGTTCGATCACATCCTCCTTGGTGTTCACTCCGTCGGGCCACTCACTCTGCGGCTTCAGGATGATGAAGCCGTCCGAGATGTTGGGCGGCATTGGGTCCGTGGCGACCTCGGCCGTGCCGGTCTTGGAGAACATCACCTCCACCTCGGGCAAGGCGGCGATGGCGGTCTCGACCCCGCGCTGCATGCGGATGGATTGCTCCACCGCCGTGGACGGCACCCGCTGGGAGGCCATGGCCAGGTTGCGTTCGTCCAGGGTCGGAATGAACTCCTGGCCCAGCATGGTGAAGACGAGCCCCGCCACGGCGAAGAGAGCCAGACCGCCGCCCACGAAGGGCCAGGGCCGGGCTACGGCCTGCCGCAGCACCGGCTCGTATTTGGACTTGATCCAGCGGATGACGAAGACGTCCTTCTCCGAGACCTTGTTGCGCATCACCAGGGCGACCATGGCCGGGATGAAGGTGATAGACAGGATGAAGGCGGCGATCAGGGCCAGCATCAAGGTGATGGCCATGGGCGAGAAGGTCTTGCCCTCGACGCCCTGGAAGGTCAGCAGCGGGGCGAAGACCAGCAAGATGATGGCCTGTCCGTAGACGGTCGGCTTGATCATCTCCTGGGTGGCGATGGTGGTTTCCTCGAGCCGCTCGCGCAGGCTCAGCAGACGCCCCTCGTGATGCTGTCGTTCGGCCAGCCGCCTCAGACAGTTCTCGATGATGATGACCGAACCGTCGACGATCAGGCCGAAGTCGAGCGCCCCCAGGCTCATCAGATTGCCTGACACCCCCATAAAATTCATGCCGATGGCGGTCATGAAGAAGGAGATCGGAATGATCAGAACCGCGATCAGGGCTGCGCGGACGTTGCCGAGCAGCAGGAACAGGGCGACGGCGACCAAGATGGCGCCCTCGATCAGGTTGCGCTGAACCGTCGAGATGGTGGCGTTGACCAGTTTGGATCGGTCGAGCACGGGCGTGACCTTGATCCCCGGCGGCAATGACCGGACCGTGGTCTCGAGTTGTTCGCCGACCGCGCGGGCGACCGTGCGGCTGTTCTCGCCGATCAGCATCAGAGTGGTGCCGATGACGACCTCGTGGCCGTTCATGGTCGCCCCGCCGGTGCGCAGGTCGCCGCCGAGACGGACGGTGGCCACGTCGCGCACGGCCACGGGGACGCCCCCGCGCGTCGCGACGATGGCCTCCTCGATCTGGCTAAGGCTGCGGATGCGGGCGTCGGCCCGCACCAGATAGGCCTCGCCGCCCCGCTCGACGAAGTTGGCGCCGACCGAGAGGTTGGCCGCTTCCAGTCCGGCGGCAAGTTCGCTGAACGAAACGCCGTATTGCGCCAGGCGCGTCGGATCGGGTTCGACCACATATTGTTTCTCGAAGCCGCCGATGGTGTCGACGCCGGCCACGCCGTTCACCGACCGAAGCTGCGGCGCGATGATCCAGTCCTGCACCGTCCTGAGGTAGGCGGCGCGGGAGATATCGTCCGTCAGGCGGTCGCCTTCCGGCGTGAGAAAGGAACCGTCGGACTGCCAGCCCGGTTGGCCGTTGCGCACCGTGGCGCCTCGCCCACCGGGATTGGTGAAGTCGATGGCGTACATGAACACCTCGCCCAGACCCGTCGTGACGGGCCCGATCTGGGGCTGAACGCCTTCGGGCAGGCTTTCCTGGGCCTGGACGAGACGTTCGCTGACCTGCTGGCGGGCGAAGTAGAGGTCGACGTTCTCCTCGAAGATCACCGTGACCTGCGAGAAGCCGTTGCGCGACAGCGAGCGGGTCATCTGCAGGCCGGGAATGCCGGCCATGGCGGTCTCGACGGGGAAGGTGACGCGCTTCTCGATCTCGACGGGGGAGAGCGACGCGTCCTGAGTATTGATCTGCACCTGGTTGTTGGTGATGTCAGGCACGGCGTCGATGGGCAGTCGGGTCAACTGCCAGGCGCCGTAGGTGGAGACGCACAGCACGAGCGCGATGATCATCCATCGCGCGCGTACCGAGAGGGCCATGAGGTTGGCGATCATGGCCTAGTGCTCCACTTCGCCGGCGCCGAGCGCGGCCTTCAACAGGAAGGCGTTGCGGGTCGCCACCGTCTGGCCGGCCTGCAGCCCGGAGGTGATCTGGGCGCGTCCCGCGCTGCGCTGGCCGACGATGACCGGTGCGGCCGTGAAGCCTGTTGCCGTCCTGACGAAGACCACCTCGCGGCCCTCGACGGTCTGGATGGCTTCTTCCGGCACGGAGACGCCGGCGGAGGTCTGGGCGTCACGGGTGTAGATGCGCACCGCGATCGCCTGGCCAGGGCGCAAGCCTCCGACGCCGGAGACATTGAGCAGCACGGTGGCGGACCGGCTTTCCGCATCCACGCCCGGCGTGATGGACCGCACCGTCGCCTGCACCTCGCCTTCCGGCAGGCTGATGCCCGCCCGATCGCCCGGAGCGATCCGCCCCGCGTCATCGGCGGAGACCGAGGCCTGGACCTCGATCTGGCTTGCGTTGGCGACCCGGAACAGTTCGGTCCCGGCCGTCACGAAGGCGCCGAGCGTGGCGTTGGATACGGTCACGCGTCCGCTGATCGGGCTCACGACCCCCGTGCTGCGTCCGTCGCCGGACACCCTGGCGGCGGAAGCGGCGGACGACGTCCGCCGGGATTCCGCCTCTGCTTCCGCCAGAGCGGTCTGGGCGGCTTCCAAGTCCTGGCGGGCCGTGATCTGGGCGTCGAACAGCCGCTGCTCGCGGGCGAGGGCTTGCCGGGCTGCCGTGAGCCTCGCCTGGGCCGTAGCCCGTTCGGCGGCGATCGATGAGGCTTCCCGGCTCTCGATCAAGGCGACGGTCTGGCCAGCCCGGACGCTGTCCCCAAGCCGCAGGGATACTCCGCTGATCACGCCATCTGCGCGGGCCGCGAGAACGGCTTCGCCCTGAGGCGTGCCCACAACGGTCCCTTGCGCAACGATCTCGGCGCTGAGCGAGCCGCTGCCCACGGGGGCCAGGATGATGCCGGCCGCTTGAAGGCGGGCGGCGTCCATCTCCAGAGCTTCGCCGGCGCCGTGCTCTTCTTCGGCTTCCGCGGCAGCTGCCGCAGGGGCTTCAGGCTCGCGGGTCATGCTCCAGACGGCGAAGCCGCCGCCCAGGATAATCACGGCCGCCGCCGCTCCGCCCAGAAGGCGTTGCTGGTTGGTCAGTCTCTTCATTGGGCGGATCCTTCGGTTTCGGTGGCGCGAGTGAGGGCGGCGACGGCTTGGGCCCGCTCCAGCTCTGCGGTGATCATGTCGGCCTGGACCGTGTTGAGCGCCTCTTCGGCGTCGAGCACGTCCAGCAGGGTGAAGCGGCCGGCCGAGAAGCCTTCGCGTGCGATACGCACGGCTTCGATCGCTTCGGGTTCGGCCTGGGTTTCAAGGAAGGTGAGTTGCGCCTCGGCCGTGCGGAGGGCCGCTTGGGCGTCTCGCGTGCGGCGGATGGCTCCCGCCAGGGCGGCGTTCCGGCGCGCCTCGGCGCCGGTCCGATCGGCGTTCGCGGCGGCGATGTTGCCTTGGTTCCGATCGAACAGACCCAGAGGCATGGAGGCGCCAAACACCAGGGCTGTGTCGTCCGTTCCGCGAAACTGCCGGGCCCCGACGCTGACGGTGACGTCGGGGCGCGACAAGGTCCGTTCCCGGTCCACCACAGCGATAGAGGTCGCGACCTCCGCCTCGGCGAGCCGGACATCGAGGGCGCTGGCCGGATCGATCACGCTCGCAGGCGAAGCAAGAGCCTCGGGAGCGGCAGGCTCCGGCAACTCGTCGCCACCGCCGCCCCACAGGGCGGCGAGCGCCCGTTGGGCTTCGGCGTATTCCGCCTCGGCGGCCCGCACCCGACCGACCGCTTCCAGCGCTGATGTGCGCGCCCGTAATGCCCGAAGGGGCGGCTCTCGCCCGGCGTCGACCAGTTCAGTCGCGATGGTCTGCAGATTGTCGGCGCGGATGAACTGTTCCCGCGCCAACTCGACCCGGCGGCTGTCCGCATAAGCCTCGGCGTAGGCGTCGCGCACCTGCTGTTCGAGATCGGCGCGTGCCACGGCCAGACGCAAACGCGCGGCGTCGACCTCTGCACGGGCAGCACGTTCCCGCGCCGGTCGTTTCCCCCCGAGTTCGAACCGTTGGCCGATGCTGAGCGTGCTTTCGGCCTCGTCTATTCCGTTGAAGGCGCCCGTCCCGGAGAAGTTTTCGACCTCCAGGCCGAGTTCAGGGTTAGGCCGGAAACCGGCCTGTTGGGCGCGGCCGACGGCGGCGGCGACATCGGCTTCGGCCGCCGCGAGGGTGGGAGAAGTGGTCGCGGCGCGAGACAGCGCTTCGGCCAGAGTGACGGGTTCGGCGAAGGCTGACCCTGGGGCCAGCATGGTCAGGCACGCCACAAGGGCGGTCGTGGCGCCGCCGGCCGCGAGGCGCGGCAGACGGTATTTAGGGGGTGACATAGGTCCTGTTTCCCGGATGGTTGACGTGAAGGCGCGCGTTCGCGCGCGATCTCGTCAGCCTCTGGGAGGGCGGTCCGGTCCGGCGGGCATGCGGGACGGCAAGCCGTCCGCCAGAGGCAGGGCGTCGAGGACGGACGCCGTATGGGTCACGACCGGGGCGTCAGGCGTTTGCGGCATGGCGATACCGCCATGATGGCAATGGCCGTGAGAGCAGATGGCGTGATTGTCCGATCCGCCATTGTCCTGATCGCCGGGCAGGTCTGAAGCGACGGTGGTGGACGAGACAGAGGACGCGGTCGCTTCCGGACTGCAGGTCGCGGCGTCGACGGCGGAAACCAGGACGAACAGGGACACGAACACCGCGAGCAGCGCCGTCATCAGTCCATGTCTGACCGAGGGGAATCCCATGCGGTCCCATACCACGCGTCGGCGCGACATCAATCGTCTCATCGTCGCACCGCCCGGCTGTGGCCCAGGGTGGAAGCAAAGCCGGTCCTCATCCGGCGGCCTTCAACTCCGCCTGCGACTGGCGGATGATCGCCCAGGCTGACTGCAGGAACACCAGTGCAAGGATGACGCCGGCGATCAGGTCGGGCCACCGCGACGCCGTCACCCAGACAAGGCCGCCAGCCGCGGCGACGACCAGGCTCTCGATCAGATCGTTGCGCGTGCACAGCCAGACAGACCGCACATTGGCGTCACCGTCCCGGTGACGCACGAGCAGAAGGGCGGCGACCGCATTGGCTGCGAATCCGAACAGGCCGAGCCCGGTGATCACCGTGCCCTCCGGCGGCGCGCCTGAGACGGCGCGCCAGACGGCGAAGCCGAGGATGAACACGGCCAGAAGCGCCAGGCTCGCCCCTTTCAGCAGGGCCGCGCCAGAACGCACCTGAACGGACTTGCCGATGGCCCAAAGGCTGATGGCGTAGGTCGCGCTGTCCGCCAGGAAGTCGAGGGCGTTCGCCCCCAGGGATGCGGATCCCTGAACCAGGGCGCCGCCCGCGACCGCCACGAAGGCGACGGCGTTAATGGCGATCACCCCGAGCAGGATGCGACGATAGGCCGGCGAGGCGCCGTCGAACTTCACCGGCGCGCCGCACCCGCATCCCGAGGCAGCGGCGCGGTCCTGAATTAACGGGTCAGTCATGGCGGCTCCGGCGATCGTCTCTAAACCCTTCTGCATCCTCTAGCCGCTAGAGGATCAAGCGGTTATTTTGCGCCATGTCCGCAAACCCGTCCGCTCTCCCCCGCACCATCGGCAAGCTCGCCGCCGCAACCGGCGTGAAGGTTCCGACGATCCGGTTCTACGAGCAGATCGGCCTGCTGCCCGCCGCGCCGCGGACCGCCAGCGACCGCCGGCTCTATGACGATGGCGCACTGCGCCGCCTGTCGTTCATCCGCCACGCGCGTCAGCTCGGCTTCGACATCGATTCGATCCGCTCTCTGCTCGACCTGTCGGACCATCCCGACCGGCCCTGCGGCGAAGCCAATGCAATCGCCGAGCGCCACCTTCGCGAGGTCACCGAGAAGATTGCTCAGCTCCAGGCGCTGAAGACCGAACTGTCTCGGATGACTGCGGAATGCGCTGGCGGCCGAGTGTCCGCCTGCAAGGTCATCGAGGTGCTGCACGACCATGACCTCTGCGCCCATGGACACGGCAGCGGCGCGCCAATTTTACTTTAGTCCGCGACACCCTGACGCACCAGTGCTAATGCGAGCCGTTAACAACTGGGTTCGCCATGCGTATGCTGTTTCGATTGGTGCTTTTGAGCCTGATACTCGGCGTGTCGACGCCTGTTCTCGCTCAATCTCCGGTGACCTCTGAGGCTCAGGTCGCTTGGCGGCTTCTGGACTATGTCTCCGTCGACTACGCCGGTGCGGTCGCAGACGGAAAGGTGGTCAACCCGGCTGAGTACGGTGAGATGACGGAGTTCGCGGGTCAGATCCGGACCCGTATCGACGCCCTGCCGCCGAGCGCGGCCAAGGCCGACCTGAGCCGCGGCGCGGCCGCCCTTGCGGTCCGCATCCGGGACAAGGCATCGCCTGAGATCGTCGGCGTGGAAGCCAAGGCGCTCGCCGGCGCCCTGCTCGCCGCCTATCCCAGTCCGTTGGCCCCGTCGTTCCCGACGGACTTGGCGAAGGGACAGGCGTTGTATGAGGCGCAATGTTCGGTCTGCCATGGCGCCGCCGGACACGCGGACGGACCCGGCGCGCAAGGCCTCGATCCGGCCCCGATCGCTTTCGCTGACGTCGAGCGCGCGCGCCAACGCAGCGTTTTCGGTCTCTACCAGGTGATAGAACAGGGCCTGGACGGCACCGCCATGGCCAGCTTCTCGGACCTGCCGGCGGACGACCGCTGGGCCTTGGCCTTCTATGTCGGGCGCTTCGCCTTCACCGACGCCGAGGCGGCCGAAGGCGAACGCCTCTGGAAAAGCGATCCGTCGATCCGCGTTCTCTTCCCGACCCTGGCGGCGGTGACCCAGACCTCCCCCGCGGACCTCGCGGCGCGGATCGGCGAGCCCAAGGCCCGGGCCGTCACCGCCTATCTGCGGCGTCATCCCGAAGCCGTGTCCCAACAGTCGTCCGATGGGGCGCTGACGCTCGCGCGCACGCGTCTGGGCGAGAGCCTGACGGCCTATCGGAACGGCGACCGCAAACAGGCGACGGATCTGGCGCTGTCGGCCTATCTCGACGGCTTCGAACCGGTCGAACCGGCCCTGGGGGCGCGAGACAGCGCCCTGTTGCGGCGTATCGAGACGGCGATGACGGAACTGCGGGCCGCGATCGGGCGCGGCGCGCCCGTCGACGAGGTCGGATCCCAGGTCTCGCGCCTCACGGCCCTGCTCGACACCGCCGAGCGGGCGATGGCTCCGCAAGAGGCGGACAATGTCGCCAGCTTCGCCGGCGCCTTCACGATCCTCCTGCGTGAAGGTCTGGAGGCGCTGCTGATCGTCGTCGCCATGATCGCCTTCCTGCGCAAGGCCGAGCGCCCCGACGTCCTGCGCTATGTTCATGGCGGATGGGTCGCGGCTCTCCTGGCCGGCGGGGCGACCTGGGCCGCCGCCACCTTCTTCATCTCGATCAGCGGCGCGAGCCGGGAGTTGACCGAAGGGTTCGGCTCGCTGCTGGCGGCCGTGGTGCTGGTGTCGGTCGGCATCTGGATGCACGGCAAGTCAAATGCCGACGCCTGGCAGATCTACATCCGCGACAAGCTCACCAAGGCCCTGTCGGGCCGTTCGGCCTGGCTGCTGTTCCTGCTCGCTTTCGTCGTGGTGTACCGCGAGGTCTTCGAGACCATCCTGTTCTACGCGGCCATCTGGAGCCAGGGCGGTCACTTCGGCATGCTGAGCGGCGCGCTCGCCGCCGTGGCCGTGCTGGCGGTCGTGGCCTGGGCCCTGCTGACCTACAGCAAGCGCCTGGCGATCGGTCGGTTCTTCTCGCTCAGTTCAATCCTGATGGCCGTCCTGTCTGTCGTCCTCGTCGGCAAGGGGGTCGCGGCGCTGCAGGAAGCCGGATGGATCGACGTCCATCCCGTCGCCTGGCTTCCCCGGATCGAAATCCTCGGCCTCTATCCGACGCTGGAAGGCGTCGGGGTCCAGATCCTGACCGTGGTCGTCCTCGCGATTGGCTTTGCGCAGAACTCCCGCCGCACCGCCCACACGCCCGCGCCCCCGACCTGAGCCTCAGTTCCAAGGCCACGATCGAGGCTCCCCGGAAAAGCGACGAAGCTGCAGGTGAACGCGTCCCGGGACAGATCTTCAGCCCACCCTGTTCCTCGGCGTCGGCGTGCGCTTGGATTCAGCCGCCGCGCTGGTACGATGGGGGCGGCGGGCCTCGACCGGATAGCCTGCGATCTGGAGCCAGGGGACGTTCTGCGTCGGCGGCGATCGCGGGTGAAGACGTTGAGCTTCACACAGAAGTTCCCGGCCCGCCCCCTCCCCTTCCCTGC
>FTCT01003307.1_pt1 | contig 28457 bp, 16 predicted proteins | sample 1658881 | NCBI WGS metagenome assembly FTCT01 (sample SAMEA3914864, study PRJEB12502) | metagenome | biome: forest; material: soil | place: USA | collected 2012-03-12 | depth 0.3 m | reverse complement strand
GTATAGGGCGCGTCGAGCGCCGTCTTCAGGTCCCCCGCCACCGCCTTCAGCCGTACGACGTCGAAGACGTTCGGATCGGCCCAGTAAAAAGGTTCGAGCGCATTGAATTTTTTGGTGGCCACGGACCAGTTGTCCGGCTCCAGCCGAGCCACCGCCTGCACCGCGGGCGCGTCCTGGCGCAGCCAGGCCGCCACGCCCGCCGGCGCCTTGTCGTTGGCCACGGGCGGGCTGTTGGCGCGGCTGTAGAGGTCGGTCAGGACCAGCACCCGGTCGGCGTCAGGGACGAACCGATTGAAATCAAGCTCCTGCTTGACACTCAGGCTGATGATCAAAGCCGCCGCGAAGCCGATCGCCAACCCGGCCGTGCACATCAGATTGACGCGCCAGAAGCGCAGCAACGATTGCAGCAAGGCCCCCAGGCGAACCGCACGCGGGGTCATGACAGCCGGCGCCGGGAAAATTGCACGCGTCCGTCCAGCATTTCGACGACCCGCGTGGCGCAATCCGACTGGCTGGGGGAATGCGTAACCACGATCACGGTCCGGCCCGCCGCGTGAAGCGCTTTCAATATGCCGAAAATCTGCGCGGCATTGGCGGAATCCAGGTTGCCGGTCGGTTCGTCGGCCAGGATGACGGCCGGTTGGCCGACGATGGCGCGGGCAATCGCACACCTCTGCTGCTGGCCGCCGGACAACTGGTTGGGCAGATGGTCGGCGCGGTGCGCGATACCGACCTGGTCCATCGCCTCCATGACGCGCGACTTGATGTTGCGCTCGCCGTCATGGCGATAGACGAGGGCCAGTTCGATATTCTGATAGACGGTCAGGCTGTCGATCAGGTTGAAATTCTGAAAGACGAAGCCGATCCGGCGGGACCGCAACCGGGCCAGCTGGCCGTCGTTTTGTCCGGAAAGGTCGGTCCCGTCAAAGACATAGCGCCCCGATGTCGGCCGGTCCAGCGTACCGATAAGGTTGAGGAGGGTGGACTTGCCGCAGCCCGACGGGCCGCAGATCGCCAGGAATTCACCGGCTTCGACATCGATCGAGATGCCGCGCAGGGCCTCGACCGGGCGGTCGGCGGTCCGGTAACTGAAGTGGATACTGCGCAGGCTGATCAGCGGCATGTCGCGCGGAGGATGTGTTCCGGTCCATCGGATCGCGGGATGTCCGCGCCGATCACAAGGTGGCAGGATAATGCCTTTTCCATCGTTTGGAAGGCAAATGTTCGGCTGCGCTGGTCTTTGCTTGGTCGCGCAATTTATCCGAAAAGTGGCGTCCACTTTATCGGATTGCGCTCTATGCGACGAGCCGGCTGCCGACCAATGCATTGGAGACCTTGATCGCCGCCTCCGCTATTTCCGAGGCGCACGCGGCCATACCGGCGCCGCTGACGGTCCGGACATAGGGAACCGTCAGGACCGCGACCGGACCGTCTTCGCCCATCACCGCACAACTCAGGTCGGTCACGCCCACAAGGACGGGATTGGGCGCCTGCATGTAGCCCCTCGCGCCGGCCGCCGGTTCCGACTGCCGGGACGCGATGTCCGACATCTCGTATTTATAGCCGACCGGCATGGTGATGCAAAAGGGCGCATCCGGCAGGGTCTGCGCGATCACCAGAAGATGTGCGCCAGACGGCATGGACAGATTGCAGGATTGACCCAGGTCGTCGCTGAGCCTTTGCATGACCGGCATGGCGCAACACACCAGCTCGCGCATGGCCGGCGTCAGGACATGGAGTTCTTCGCGGACGGCCTTGACGCGGGCGGTTTCGGCGCGCGCCCGAATGAGGTAGCCACGCGCCTCCAGGAAGGCGACCACGTGCCTGACGATATCGATGGGCGAACTCAGCCGCGCGGCCATCTCTTCGAGCGTCACCGGCGCGTCCGGGGCCAGCAGCATTTCCATGACGTCCAGCCCGAGATTGAGCGTGCAGCCGTCATAATCGTAGTCATGGAAAAACGCTTCCGCTTCGCGCCTCCGGTTTTGCATCTGGTACTCCCTGGTCGTCGTCGAGGTCGACATCCGAACCGCGAAAGCGCGTCCTGACATGCCGATCGGTTATTGACGCCATGGTACCGTACGCCGCGCCGTAAGCTAACATCCCAAATGATTTGACTTTTTTGACAACGGGAGCGAAGTTCCAACCTCGGTTGTCCGCACTGTCCGGATTCGTACATGCTTGAAATGACCCAAACCATCCTGTTCGTCGACGACGATGCCGACATCCTGAAGACGGCGGAACTGCTTGTCGGCAAGGCAGGGTACAGGTTCCTGGCGGCCCGGACACCCGCGGAAGCCTACAGCGTGCTCGCGGCCGAGCCTGTCGACCTGGTCCTCCTGGACCTGAATTTCTCGCGCAGCCAGGTGACGGGCGAGGAGGGCCTGACGTTCCTGCGCGAAATCCGCCGGCAAAAGCCCGGCCTGACCGTGGTCGTGGTGACCGGACACAGCGGCCTGACCGTCGCCGTCCAGGCCCTGCGGCTGGGCGCCTTCAACTTCATCATGAAGCCGTGGAGCAATGAGCGCTTCCTGGAAGCGATCGCCGAGGCCCTGGGTCAACGTCAAGCGTCCGCGCCGGACCGGGAATCGCCCGGGACCGCCGCCGGCGCCGAGCCGGACCTGATCGTCGGCGACAGTGAAGCCGTCGTGCGGGTCAGGGCGCTTGTCGATCGATATGCCAGGCTTTCGGCGTCCGTCCTGATTTCAGGGGAGGCCGGCACCGGAAAGAGCCTGGTCGCCCGCGCCCTGCACCGCCTGTCGGGCCGATCCGGTTTGCGCGTCCTGGACGCCGCCGAACTGGCGCCGGGCGACCTGAAAGACCTGGCGGACACAAGCCTTGTCATTGAAAATATAGATCAAATCCAGATGCCTGCGGCCAGCGCGCTGACGGCCTGGCTACAGGCGGCGGGCCAATCGAATAGCCGCTGCGTGGCGACGACGACGCGCCCGGCCGGCGAAATCGACCTGCCGCGCGACCTGCTTTATGCGCTGAGCACCCTGGAGATCAACCTGCCGCCGCTGGACGAGCGCGGCGACGATATCGCGTATCTGGCGAACCATTTCAGCCGGATATTTGCAATGAAACAGGGCCTGGGCGCGACGGCGTTCAGCCCTGACGCGGCGGCCGCGCTCAAGAGCGGCTACTGGCCCCACAATCTGCATTCGCTGCGAAAGGCGGTTGAAAGGGCGGTCGTCACGGCCGATGGACCGGTCATCGATGTCCAGGATCTCGATCTGCCCGGCATGAATGACAAGGCCGTCACGGGTGATGGGCGCAGTCTCGAAGCGACCGAGCGCGCCGCCATCGAAGCGGCGCTGAAACGGGCCGACTTCAACGTCTCGAAGGCGGCGGCCGACCTCGGGGTGACCCGACAGGCGCTCTACCGGCGCATGGTTCGCCATGGGCTTTAAGGACATGGGCTCCAAGGGTTTCCTCCTCCGCGGCCTGACGCTGGCGGCCCTCGTCGTGGCGTCGATATTCGCCTTCGAGTCCCTCAAGGCGCACTACTGGGCCAGCCTCGCCCTGGGATCATGTGCATGCGCCGGCCTGTTCACTGTTCTCGTACGACAGCGGACGCCCGCCGAACGGCCGTCCGCGCCGGCCCTGGCCTTTGCCGGCATCCCCGAGCCGCACGATCCCGGCCTGGTGGTCGTGCTCGATCAACTGCCTGTCCCGCTGCTGAAATATGCGCCGGACATCGGCTTGCAGGTCGTGAACAGGGCAGCCCGCGACCTGTTTCGCACGGACGACCTGATCGTCGATCCGCCCGAAGGCCTGGTCACGGCGATCGAGCGGCCACAAGCCGGCGCCCAGTCGGCGCTGCGCCTCTTCGATCGCCCTTACGCCGTCGGCATCAGTGAAGTGCAGGGCGCCCAGGGCGCGGTGCGCTGGGTGAGCCTGGCGGATATTCAATCCGAAGTCCGGATCGCCGAAGCGACGACCCTTCGCGATCTGTTGCGTGTTCTCAGCCATGAGATCATGAACTCGCTGACGCCGGTGGCGTCGCTGGCCGGCGTGGCCCGCGCCTATCTCGAAGGCGAGACGTCGCCGAATGTCGCCCTGGCCATCGATGCCCTCGATGTGCTGACCGGACGGGCCAGCGCCCTGACCCGTTTCGTCGAAGCTTACCGGTCGCTGGCGAGATTGCCCGACCCGGTCCTGCGGCCCGTCCTGCCCGGCGCCTTCGTCCGGGATGTCGGTCGCGTATTTGTCCAGAGCGCCGCGGCCCAGGGCGTGTCGGTCGAGATCGACGTCGCGGCCGATCTGGCGCCGCTGGAACTCGACGAAACCCTGTTTGCCCAGGCCCTGCTAAACATCCTGACCAATGCCGCCGAAGCAACCCTGGAAAACAAGGGCGTGCGGCGCGTACGCCTGTTCGTCGACCGGCGCGACCAGGACATTCGCATCGCAGTGGCCGACAATGGCTGCGGCATAGGCGAGGACCTGCGCCAGCAGTTGTTTCACACCTTCGTCACGACCAAGCCTATGGGCACGGGCACAGGCCTGAACCTCGCGCGCCAGATCGCCCTGGCCCAGGGCGGCGACCTGGTATGGATCGACGGGGAGGGGGCGTGGTCCACCCTGTTTGCCTTCACCTTCGGCCTGCCGGCGACCGGACGGCCGAAAGCCGAGCCGGACGCCCCTTACTGATCCTTGGCGCCGAGCGCGCTCGACAGGTCGCGGCACGTGTCGACCAGAGACGCGGTGCACTCTTCCAGGCTGACGCTGAGCCGGCTCTTGATGTACGGGATGGCCAGCGCCGCCACGACGCCACCGTCGTTGAACACCGGGGACACGATATCCGTTATGCTGTCGGAATAGGCGCTGCGGGCGACGATGTAGCCCTGGCTTGCCGCCGTTTCGGCATGGGCTTCGAAGGCCGCCCATTCCTCATCCGACGCCGCGGGGCGCAATCCGTCATGCCAGGCCTTGCTGACCTTGGGCTTCTGGAAGGCATACAGCACGGCGCCGGCGGTCGCCTCGACCATGTTCTGGCGGAAACCGACGCGGATATGAAAACTGGGCGCCGCCGGCGCATCCATCTGCCCGATGACCACGACCTGATCGTCCGACGCGACGACGAGATGGCAGGCCTGCAGGATGTTCTCGCTCAGCGCCCGCATGGCCGGCACCGCATGATCCAGCAGGTTCTTGCTGACGCCGCGCGCCATGCCCAGGGAAAACAGCTTGTTGGTCAGTTCGTAGCCGCTCTGGTTCTCGGCCATGGCTACATAGCCTCGGCTCTCGAGAATCTGGACCATGCGGAACAGTTCGCTGACCGACTTGTTGAGCTTCTCGGATATCAGCTTCGGAGGCATGGGCCTTGGGGAGGCGGCCAGCACCTCGACGATGTCGAGACCTTTCTCGAGCGCCGGCGCCCGATATCTGAGTTCACCACCCTCAGCGTCGTCATCGTCTTCTGATTTACGTCTGCCCATATTCGCGCTTTCACATCCCCGCCGCGGCGGTTTGAAGCCATGGCTTCTTCCCGGCTCACCTTCATTTATAGGCTGGCCTGAAAAGTGAAGTCAATTCCATGGTTTAGGGTGGTCGGCACGACAACCGGCCCGCTTACGCGAGCAGCGGTCTATGGCGGCGCAAATTTATTTTTAGATACGAAAGTAAATTTTATATTTGATTTTTAGACTGCGGCTTTTATATTGTATGACAAGCTACCTGCTTGATTTGGTGTTCCGGCCCTCCTGCGGTGGAGTTCAAGCCTGCTGGCCCGTGATAGGCCCTTCACTCCCTGAGACGCCATTCCACGGATCTGCCCCCTTGCAACCGCAAGGCAAGGGGGGCTTTTCAAAGGCTATAGCTGGCTGTGGCCGGCCTGCTACAGCGCCAGAAATTCACATGTAAAATTGAATTTTAATATTGAATTTCACGGGTATGGCCGTGCTAGCCTAACGAATGAAACTGGGCGTCGCCCCAATAAAAAGTGAATGTGGAGGAAGTGATATGGCACGCGTCAACCTGCCGAAAACAATCGGACAATATATAAATACGCGCCGCGCCGCAGGCATCAGTACGGTATCACTGGCTGTTGCAGTCGCCCTGTCGGCTTGTGGCGGAGGCGGCGGGGCGGGCGGCCTCGCCAGCCCCTCGGGATCCATATCTTCCTCCTCTTCGTCCATGTCGTCTTCTTCGGCGTCTTCGTCTTCGCTTTCGTCATCTTCCTCATCATCGACGTCCTCCGCCTCGGCTTCGGGATCAACGACTTTTCTGACGACTGTCCAGGCCATGGCGCCCGGCATCAACCTCGGCAATACGCTCGAAGTGGTTAACGGGACAGGCCCCACGCCCTATACGTCCTCGCAGGAGACCTATTGGGGCAATCCGGCGGCGAACCAGGCGATTTTCAATGCCTATGCCGCCGCGGGCTTCAAGAGCGTGCGCATCCCGGTCGCCTGGAGTGAATATGCGGATGCCAGCGGCAATATCGCGCCGTTCTGGATGGCGCGGGTCACCCAGGTCGTAGACTATGCCCGCAATGCCGGCCTGGTAGCGATCATCAATATACACTGGGACGGCGGCTGGGTCGACCCGCAGCCTTCCCTGCAGACCGGCGTCCAGTCTAAAATGACCAATTTCTGGACGCAGATCGCCAATAATTTCAAGAGCTACGACAATCACGTCCTGTTCGCCGGCATGAACGAGATCGGCAACAGCAAGGACAACAAAATGTCGGCGTCGGACTGCGCCATCGAGGCGAGCTACAACCAGACCTTCGTCAACGCGGTGCGTGCGACAGGCGGCAATAACGCCACGCGCCCGCTGGTCGTCCAGGGCTACTACACAAATATCGACAGTACGGTTCAGTGCAATGCGACCCTGCCCACCGATGCGGCGCCCAATGCCCTGATCATGGAAGTTCACTATTACGATCCATATGATTTCACGCTCAACAATTCGAGCAATATTTGGCAGTGGGGTTCGATCGCCAAGGATTCGACGGCGACCGAGACCTGGGCAAACGAATCCTATGTCGATGCCGAGTTTCAGAAGCTGAACGACACGTTCGTTAGCAAAGGCGTCCCCGTGATCATGGGCGAGTACGGCGCCTACAACAAATCCGCCTATCCGGGCATGAGCACCTATACCCAGTATTGGGACAAGTATGTGACGCATTCGGCCGTGCAGCACGGCGTGGTGCCGATCTATTGGGATACCGGCGGTCTGATTGACCGCAATACAGGTGCCCAGTTGGATCCAACGACGATCAGCACGATCATCAAAGCGGCGCAGTAAAGGCTGCATGGATTTACGCCTCTTTGCCGGCCCACGGGCCGCGCAGAGAGCGCGCGCCCCTGCACAACCCCGTGGCGACGGTTTCAATTTTGCCACAATTGTAAAATTTGCATATAAAACGATATTTTACCCTTGAATTTTTTGACGCTCTGATAACAGATTATCGTACAAAATAGGCGGGCGAATTGTCTCGCTTCAAAGAATCCGGCTGCCGGCTGGTGGTGGCTTAGGGGAAGAGGAAACCGTTATGTATAATAAAAGACTGAAGACCTTTTTGAGCGCCGGCGTGTCGGTGCTGGTGGTTGCGACAGCGGCATCGGCCGCTTTCGCCCAGGACGCCACGACAACGACCAACGGCGCCGCCACGGCCGACAAGGACAAGAAGTCCAGCGACAGCCAGGTCGTTATCGTCACGTCGCGCCGTAAGGCGTTGAAGACCGCCATCGATATCAAGAAGAACTCAGACACGATCGTCGACTCGATCGTCGCCGACGAAGCCGGTGCCCTTCCGGACACCTCGATCACGGAAGTGCTCTCGCGCGTTTCGGGTGTCACCCTGTCCCGTTTCTCGACGCAAAGCGGTGGGACACCGAGCTTCCAGATCGAGGGCACCGGTATTTCCGTTCGCGGCTTGCCCTACAACGCCAGCACGCTCAATGGCCGTCAAGTTTTCAGCGCCTCGGGCGCCAGCGCCATCCAATGGCAGGAAGTGACACCGGAACTGGGCGCCGGGGTCGACGTCTATAAGGCCTCACGCGCCGACCTGATCGAAGGCGGCACGTCCTCCATCGATCTGCGGACGCGTCTGCCATTCGATTACAAGAAGCCAACCTTCGACATGTCGCTTGGCACCAGCTACGGCGACCAGATCAAGAAGACTTCGCCGAATGTGTCGGCCGTGTTTACGAAGCGTTTCAATACCAATATCGGTGAAATGGGCTTCCTCGTCGATGCCGCCTACAGCAAGTACTATTCCGAAGACAGCGACGCCCAGATGGGGCCCTACCTGTCGGAGAATGACCCCAACCGCGACAGCAGCCCCGGGGCATTCGACGGCAAGGCGCTTGTCCCGACCGGCTATGGCTGGAGCCAGAGCAAGCACGATCGTGACCGCTACGGCCTCTACGCCGCCGGCCAATGGAAGCCGAGCGACGATCTGACCTTCACCTCGACCCTCTTCTATTCGGAATACCGCAACAAAGACCTGTCTCATAGCGGCAGCTGGGGCTACACCCCGAGCGCCTCGGCGGAAAATATCCCGGTTCAACCGGATGCGAGCGGTAACTGCCCGAGCCCCGTCTCCAAGGCGGACTGCAAGGCGGCCACCTTCGACGGCAAGGGCGCCATGACCGCGGGCTCCATCTATGTCGGGGCGACCGGGGACACGGGTGGCCCAGTCTTTGGCTGGGGCGGCAACGGCTGGCTGTATAGCGCCCTTCCCAAGGGTGACCCGGCCTATGAATGGATCTGGGGGGAAAGCTGGTCTCCCGATTTCGGTCACGACGCTTCCAATACGATCCTCACCGCCGATTGCCGGACGAAATACGGCTCACTGAATTCTTCGAGCCCGAGCATCGACTGGAGCAAGTGGGCGCAACCCGGCATGTTCAACTGCCAGTCCACCAATAATTCGTCCGGAGTGACGGGGCTTAACCTTGGCGCCGGCTCTTCGGCGGGCAGCGGCAATTCGGCAACGCTCGATTTCAGCAACAGCTTCCTGTGGACGCCGAATGCGCAACTGCGCGTCCGCGGCGCCCTCCAATACGTTCGTTCTATGGACAAGAGCGTCAGCATGTCTGCCGGCACCACCCAGAGCGACCCGAATCTGTCCTCCGCGAGCTTCGACGTCCGTGGCGCCGTACCGGTTCTGGGCGGGTTCGACGCGACCGCTCTGGCTGATACCAATACAGCCTACCTGAACTCGATGAGCTATAACGGCAACCACAATAACGGTTCGATGCTGGCCGCCAATCTCGACGTCGACTATAATCTCGGCGACGATCATTTCTTCAAATCGGTATCCTTCGGCGCCCGGATCACCGGCCGCAAGGAACGCGATAATTTTGAAGGCACCTATTGGGCTCCGCTCAACGAGGACTGGGTCAGCTATCCCGATCCCACAAGCCTGACAACCGGCGCGGAAAGTCAAGCGCGTGCCTACCTGTCCGGGCCCATGGCCATAACCGGGCCTTACGATGCGAAGGATACATTCAAGGAGTATGTCCTTGATGCCAAGGGCAATAAAATCGTCGATACCAGCGATACCACTGGGTTCAAGACGCAGGATGCGAAAAATGTGAACATTCACGTCACGCCGTATGACACAGTCAAAGCCTCTGATTACCAGCTGTATAGTTTCCCCGGCTTCTTTGGCGGCAGGTCGCCGTCGCCGGGAACGGTTCTGCTGCCGAGCGACCGCCTCATGCAGGCGTTCAACTGGCAGCATCTGGCGGGCATCAGCACGGACGCGACGATCGACGCAGTCAATGCGGCGCGGTGCGCGGCTGATAAAAATGCCGTGGCCTGCGACTCCAATCCGGGTCACTGGACGCCGCAAACCTACTGGGACAAGAACATCGACCAACACCTGGGCATTGTGAACTCCAACGCCAGCAACGAGGCCCTGTACGTCGAAGGCAAGTTCGGCAGCCCCGGCAATGGGTTTATTCCGCCGTTCACGGGCAATGTCGGACTGCGCTACGTCGTCAATCACCTGACGAGCGAAGGCAACTTCCGCGTCAATTCGGCCAAGGACTTCTACCTCAATCCGGCCTGCGCGGGCATTGCTTTGGCGATTTCGGCGCCTGGTGGATTGCCGGCTGGCCTTAGCTGCGATCTGTACGAGGTTCCTCAAAGCTCCCAGCCCAGAAGCCTGGACTATGGCTATGCGCGACTGCTGCCGTCCTTCAACGTCAAGTTCGACCTGCCGAACAAGCTGACCTTCCGCTTGGCGGGATCGCAGAACATGAGCATGCCGAACCTGAACGACGTCAAGGCGGGCGGCACGGTGTCGCCCGGTCTGATCGAAACGCAAACCGCGAGCGGCTCGGTTGACTATCTCTGGACGATGACCAGCAACACGGGCTCGAACAGGAAGCCAGTCATGTTCACCTCCGGTGACGCGTCGCTGGAATGGTATCCGAAAGACGGCACCTATGCCTATCTAGACCTGTTCGGCAAGGAACTCAGGGACCAGGACCTCTACACGTCCTACTTTGAGACCCATGACACGCCTCTGCTTGACAAGACGACCGGGAAAACCGTTTCGATAAGCTTGCCCTGGTTCTATCAGTCGAACCTGTCGGCGCACAAGGCAGCGGAAATCCGCGGTTTCGAACTGGGTGGCCGCACCTTCTTCGACAAGCTGCCTTCGCCGTTCGATGGCTTTGGTGTCAGCGGCAGCGTAACCTACGTCTCCAGCAAGAACCCGGCGATCCTGGCCAACTCCGTTGTCGGTCCGTATGTTCCGGACAACAGCGGCAAGACCAATAATAGCGGCCCGGTCCCGGGTAACTCACACACCGACTTCAAGACGATGCCGTATTTCGGCATGGCGAAGTGGTCGTACAATGTCGAACTGTACTACAGCAAGGGCGCGTTCAGCACCCGTCTGGCCTATAACTGGCACGACAAGCAATTGCTGAGCACCAATGCCAACCCGCTGGCCTACAACGCGACGGGCGGGAACCCATACACCTGTACCTCATGCCTCAATAACGGGCTGAGTGGCCAGGTTTATGAAATGGTGCCGTTGTGGAGCGCCGCGGCCGGCTATCTCGACTGGAGCGCGGACTACAAAGTCAACGACCATGTGTCCCTTGGCATTTCGGCCGCCAATCTGACCAAGACGGTTTCCAAGACCCTGCAAGAGCCGCTGCCCGGCGTCTTCGAACGGCTTGACACCTACGTCGCGGACCAGCGGCTCAACGCCTATCTGCGGATGCACTTCTAAATTGCGTGTCGGAGGCGGGAGGCTCAATTGCGAGGCTCCCGCTTTTCCTTTGTTCCTATAGTTTATGCAGGTTCCTCGCGGGCCTGGAGCGTTCTCGATGCGGAAAAAGGTGGTTATCGTCGGAGGCGGCACGGCCGGTTGGATCGTGGCGGCTTACTTGGCCAAGGTCCTGTCTCACGAACTTCCGAAGGGTATAGCCATTACGTTGATCGAGGCGCCAGACATCGGCATTATAGGCGTAGGCGAGGGGACCTTCCCCAGTATCCGCAAGACCTTCAGCCGTATCGAACTCGATGAAGACAGCCTGGTGCGCGAAGCCAGCGCAACCTTCAAACAGGGTATCCGCTTCGTGAATTGGCGCGGCGCGCGCAACGGCAGCGGCGAAGACTCCTATTTCCATCCGTTTCAGATATCCAGCCAGCACACGTCGTTCGACCTGTTGCCGTACTGGCTGTTGGGCGTTGCCGGTAACGCCACTTGGGAAAGCGTCAGCAACATCCAGCAGCGCGTTGTCGAAGGACGGCGGGCGCCGAAGCTTATCAGTCAGCCGGGGCATGGCGGGCCATTAAATTATGCCTACCATTTCGACGCGGTCGAATTGGCGAAACTGTTGCGCCGAAAGGCCATAGCCTTCGGCGTGACGCATATCGAGGATCGTGTCGAACAGGTCGTCGTCGGTGAAAACGGTTTCATCGAGCGCCTGACGACAGGTCGTCACGGCGACCAGACGGCGGACCTGTATATCGACTGCACGGGATTTCGCGCGCAGTTGATCGGCCAGGCCCTGGGTGTGCCGTTCAACTCCTTCCGCTCTCAGATTTTCGCGGACCGGGCGGTGGCCGTCCAGGTGCCGTACGACCAGCCCGGACAGGCCATCGAATCGCAGACCATTGCCACGGCCCAGGAATCCGGCTGGACCTGGGATATCGGGCTCACCGGCCGCCGCGGCGTGGGCTATGTCTACTCCTCGGACCATACGTCCGACGACCGCGCCGAACAGGTCCTGCGCGCCCATATCGGGCCGGCCGCGAAGGGTCTCGACGTCCGTTTCCTGAATTTCGAAGCTGGCTGCCGGCGGACTCAGTGGAAGAACAACTGCGTCGCCATCGGCCTCTCTTCGGGCTTTATCGAGCCGCTGGAAGCAACCGGTATCGGATTCGCCGAAATCGCCGCCCTGATCCTGTCGAACCTGTTCCCCTGGGCAGGCGATTACGACGTCTGCGCTGAACAATTCAATCGTTTCATGACACGGCGCTACGACCATGTCGTCGACTTTATCAAGATGCACTATTGCCTGACGCGACGGACCGACAGCGATTTCTGGCGCGACAATGTGCGGCCCGAAACGATCCCGGACAGCCTCCAGGCACGGCTTGAGCGTTGGCGCTATCGTCCACCGTCGTTCCTCGATATGGACCCAAGCCATGACATCTTTACCGAGGCCAGTTGGCAATGCGTGCTCTACGGCATGGGGTTCAAGACCGATATCGGCGCACAGGCCGGCGTCTACCGATATTACGACGAGGCGAGAGCGCACTTTGCCGAGATAGCCCGGCAAGGCAACAATGCCTTGTCGGTCCTGCCTGAACACCGAAACCTGATAGAGCAGGTCCGGAACCATGGATTTCAGCGGACATGACCGTATTTGCGCCGGTTGACGTCCGTGAAGACGTGTCCAGTGACGACCTTTTCGCATTTGTGGCGAACCAGGACCAACCGATCATCTTCAGAGGCGCGGTGGCCGACTGCCCCCTGTTTCGCCAACCGTCCGTCGATGCCCTGATCGGCTACCTGAAGGGCTTCGATGCCGGCAAGCCGGCCGAGGTCTTGCGGCAACTGGCAGGCGAAGGACGGTTCTTTTATGATAAGACCGGCTCTGGTTTCAATTTCCAACGGAGCACCGTGCAGATGGGCGTGGCGCTCGACCGCCTGCGTGAATTGGCAAGGGAAGACGCCGGGGAAACGGTCTATATCCAGTCAGCGCCGGTGAGCCTGCATTTTCCCGGATTGGCTGAAGCCATTGGCCTGCCTGGGATCGCGGCCGAGCCACGCGTCTGGATCGGCAACCGGTCGATCACCCAGACGCATTTCGATCTCTACGACAATCTGGTATGCATGCTTGCCGGCAGCAAGCGCTTCATCCTGTTCCCGCCGGACCAGACGAAGAACCTCTATGTCGGGCCGTTGGAGCACACGGTGTCGGGCGTCCCCGTGTCGATGGCCGATGTCGACCGGCCGGATTTCGAACGGTTCCCCAGATTGCGGGAGGCCCTGGCGGCGGGGCGGGTTGCCGAGTTGAAGCCGGGTGACGTCCTGTTCGTACCCTACATGTGGTGGCATCAGGTCATGTCGGACGCGACGTTCAATATGCAGATCAACTACTGGTGGAATTCGGCGGTTGCGCAAAATCCGGCGACGCCGCAACCCATGCTGGCACTCATGAGCGCCATTCTCACTGTCCGCGACCTGCCGCCGGCGCAGAATCGGGCTTGGAAGGCGATGTTCGATCATTTCATTTTCCATCAGTCCGATCCGGTCGCCGACCACCTGCCCGCCGACCGGCGCGGTTTGCTGGGCCCGTTGGGACCTGATCAGCGCGCCTTGATCATGAGAGGATTGGCCAGAACGCTGGACGGGAAATAGGCCTCGGGCAGGGCATGGCCACAGGGATCATCGACGGCCGCTTTGGAAGACCACGGCCGATGCGGCGGGCGGCGGAATCGCGAAGTTCCGCCTCTTCCCCTTTGATATGCAAGTTTGTTTTGTATATAACAGTTGGTTGCGTATATGAATTCAGCGATTTGCCGTCGGTCGCGTCCGTGCGTCCGGCCCGGCAAACAGGAAGGGAATGACATGGTGACGATCAGCAAGCGCAACCTGCTGGGGGCCGCGATCGGTCTTGCGGCGCCGGCCGCCGCCCTGGCACAGGACGCTGCCAAGGCCGGCGAAGCGGGCGGTAGCTGCGCGGCTGCGCCGGCGCCATCCTACGACCTGCCGGTGGCGTCAGGTCCGTTCCGTCCGGATATGGCGTCGCTCAAATCCTACCAGGTGCCGGAATGGTTTCGCGACGCCAAGTTCGGCATCTGGGCCCATTGGGGTCCCCAGGCCGTCCCGCGCCAGGGTGACTGGTACGCGCGCCTGATGTATATTCCGGGCACGCCGCAATATGACAGGCATCTGAAGACCTACGGCCATCCGTCGAAGGTCGGCTACAAGGACATCATCCCGCTCTGGACCGCCGAAAAGTTCGACCCCGAAGCCCTGATGGACAAATATGTCGCCGCCGGCGCCAAATATTTCGTCAGCATGGGCGTCCATCACGACAATTTCGACCTGTGGAACTCGAAACACCATCGCTGGAACGCCGCCGCCATGGGGCCCAGGCGTGACATCGTCGGCGCCTGGAAGGCGGCGGCGCAAAAGCGCGGCCTGCGCTTCGGCGTCTCCGAACACCTGGGCGCCAGCCATAACTGGTACTATCCCAGCCACCTCTACGACCAGTTCTGGCCGAACATCGGCGTCGATTACGACGGCGCCGACCCGGCCAATGTCGACCTGTATCACCCCAGGCACGACGAGCCGTATCGCGGCGGCGCGGACACCTGGTACACTCACGATCCCCAATATCATCAGATCTGGTTCAACCGGATCCGCGACCTCGTCGACGCCTACCAGCCGGACCTGCTCTATTCCGACGGCGGCCTGCCGTTCGGCGTGGTCGGCCGCTCGCTTCTGGCCCATTTCTACAACAGCAACGCCGCTCGGCGCGGCAAGCTGGAAGCTGTCTACAATTGCAAGGCCTTCGGTTCGGGTGAATACGACGCCCAAATGTGCGTCCAGGACGTGGAACGCGGCGTCTTGAAAGGCATCGCCCCCTTGCCGTGGCAGACCGACACCTCGAACGGCGACTGGTTTTACAGCGACGACTATACCTACAAGACGCCGCCGGAAGTCATCCACATGCTGTCGGACATCGTCAGCAAGAACGGCAACCTCCTGCTCAATATCGTGCTCTATCCCGACGGCAGCCCGCCGCCGCAATCGCAGGACCTGCTCGACGAACTGGCCGCCTGGATGCATGTCAATGCCGAAGCCATCCACGGCACCCGGCCGTGGACGGTTTTCGGCGAGGGACCGACCGAGACCGTGGACGGCGCATTCAAGGAAAACGCCACCTATACGCCGGCCGACATCCGCTTCACGACGCGCGGCGACACGGTCTACGCCATTACGCTGGGCGAACCGCGGCAAAGCCTGTCGATCGCTTCGCTCGGACGAAAGGCCGGCCATGCCAAACGATCCGTGCAGCGCGTGCACCTGCTGGGCGTAGCCCAACCCTTGACCTTCCGCCAGACCGACGCGGCCCTGGTCATCGATTTGCCGGCCCATCTTCCGACCCGCCACGCCAGCGCCTTCAGCATTCTCATCTGAGGCCCACGGGCGGCTGGCAGCCGACACAAGGAGAAAACTATGGTGTGGAAATCCCAAGCGGGTGCAAGGCCGTGGGCGGTTGCAGCCGCCGTTGTCGCGCTTGCCGCCCCGGCTTTCGCCTTGGCGCAAGGCCAGGCGGCGCCTGCGGCGGCAGAAGCCCAGGCTCATGTGATCGTCGAGCGGATCAAGGTCCATAGCCCAGCCCTGGAGGGCAATCTCGAAAAGGAATCCGCCGATCGCGACGTCATCGTCTACCTGCCGCCGGACTATACCGCCGACAAGGCCAGGCGCTATCCGGTGATCTATGCGCTGCACGGCTACAACGTTACCGCGCCAGGCTTCGAGGGGCTGCTTCAATCCCCGCGGACGATTGAAGCAGCCTATGCCAACGGTGTTCCCGGCATGATCGTCGTCCTGCCCGACACCCAGACCCTGTACAACGGCTCGATGTATTCCAGTTCGGTGACCAGCGGCGACTGGGAAGGGTTCATCACCCATGATCTGGTCGCCTATATCGACGCCCACTACCGCACCATCGCCGACCGCCGCAGCCGGGGCCTGGCCGGTCACTCCATGGGCGGTTACGGCACGGCGCGCCTGGGCATGAAATATCCCGACGTCTACGGGGCGCTCTATATCATGAGCCCGTGCTGCCTGTCGGCCCGCGATGCGCCGCCGCCGGCCGCCATGGCGGCTCTGGACGCCATAAAGCAGCCGCAAGACGCCGCGAAACTCGACTTCCTGCCCAAGGCGACGCTGGCCGTCGCGGCCGCCTGGTCGCCCGACCCGGCAAACCCGCCGCTCTATCTCGACCTGCCCACGGCAACCGATAAGTCGGTTGTGGCGCGATGGGCCGCCAACGCGCCCCTGGCCATGCTCGACCAATACGCTTTCAACCTGAAACGCTACGGCGCGATCGCCATCGATGTCGGTGACCAGGACGGCCTGCGCGTCGATGCCGCCGACCTGCACCAGCGCATGAGCGATCGCGGCATAACCAACAGTTTCGAAATCTATCACGGCGATCACGCCAATGCCGTGCCCGACCGTTTTGAAAATCACGTGCTGCCGTTTTTCGGCCGCGCCCTGTCCTTCGCGCAATAGCGATTAAACCTTCACGAGCCGGAGCGCCGAAATGAAATTCATATCCATTGTCGCCCTGACCGCGGCCCTGCTGAGCACGCCGGCAGTGGCGGCGACCCCGGTCGTCACGCCCGTAGGTGACGCCCCGTCCGATCTCACCGCGCTGGCGCCGCACGTCGGCGGCCGCGTGCTGAAAACGGCCGACGGCTACAGCTATCAATGGCCCGGCACCTATTTCGAAGCGGCTTTCGTGGGCCAGGTTGTCTATTTCAAGGTCGGGACGGGCGACCAGGACCTGCACGTTTCGATCGACGGTGAACCGGCCGCGCCGCTGGTCAAGCCGGCGCCGGGGCTCTACGCTATCGCGAACCTTGCACCAGGCCGCCACATAGTGCGCCTCGAAGTCGTCAACGAAAGCCAGGCCGGGCCTGACAGTTTCGGCGGATTCGCGATCGGCGCGGGCGAGACCCCAACTGCGTTACCGCCACGACCTCACCAGATCGAATTCATCGGCGATTCCCATACGGTCGGCTACGGCAACACCTCGACGACGCGCAACTGCACGACGGACGATGTATGGAGGACCACCGACAATTCCCAGGCCTTCGCGCCGTTGATGGCCGGCCGCTACAATGCCGACTACCAGGTCAACGCCATTTCAGGCCACGGCATCGTCCGCAATTACAACGGCTTCGCAGGAGATCCGGTGCCGGTCGCCTATCCCTTCGTCCTGCTCGACCATAACACGGTGTACAAGGACGACAGCTGGCAGCCCCAGGTCATTGTCATAGCCTTGGGCACAAACGACTTCACGACAGCGCTCCACGACGGCGAAAAGTGGACGACGCGCGACCAGCTCCACGCGGACTACGAAGCCACCTATGGCGCCTTCCTGAAGGGGCTGCGCGCCCACAACCCCAAGGCCTATTTCATCCTGTGGGCGACCGACATGGCCGGCGGCGAGATCGCCACCGAGGAACAGAAGGTGGTCGATAGTGCCCGCGCCGCCGGCGACAGCCGCATCACCTTTATCGCCATGAACGGCCTGGCGATGGCCGGGTGCCATTTTCACCCCTCGGCCGACGACGACAAAGTGATCGCCGCCCGGCTCGAAGCCATCATCGACGCCAAGCCCGACGTCTGGCAGGGGCAATAGAGCGTGCTGCGTTTAGAAGGAAACGCGTCTCTGCTCTAAGTCTTTGCTTGGTAGCGCATTTTATCCGAAAAGTGGTGTCCGCTTTATCGGAATGCGCTCTAGGCAAACCAGCTTCATAACAAGTGAATCTCATCGGCAAGACGCGGTCGTTCTTGTCGGTCAGTCCGCCAGAGCACTGGCTTTCGCGGTAACGAATGGGTCTTTATCGATCCCCCTTGTCTCCTCTTAGACGCGGCCCGAGCGCATTGCGTGTCAAATAGGACACGGGGCTTAATTTTATATGCAAAATTAAATTTTACAGGTTGATTGAAGCGCGCCCTTAGCTCAGATTTCAATCGACCGGCAATGCGATGAATCGCTGCCGGAACAGAAACCGGGCGGTGTTGAAACCCAGCCTTGGGCAGAGGAAGCGATTGAGGGAACGGAAGATGAAAACTCATACACGTAAGATTTGGTTGACCGCCGGCGCGTCGGCGGTAGCCATGGCCATGATTGCGGGAGCGGCTTTCGCTCAGGACGCAACAACCGCTGCGACGAACCAGAGCGCGGGCAATGCCGCTCCGGCGCCGGCGGATGCCAAGAAGGCAAAAGACGACACGCTGGTGATTGTGACCGCACGCCGCAAGGCCTTGCTGGATGCGACAGCGCGCAAGCAGAATTCCGACACGATTATCGATTCGGTAGTCGCGGACGAGGCCGGGAAGCTGCCCGACAACTCAATCACCGAAGTGCTGGCGCGGGTGTCGGGCGTCAGCCTGATTCGCTACAGCAGCGCCCAGGGCTTCGCCATCGAAGGCACGGGCATTCAGGTTCGCGGTCTGTCCGGTGTCGAGGGCACCCTGAACGGCCGTGAAGTTTTCGGTGCGACGGGCGGGAGCGGCCTCAGCTGGAACGAAGTGACCCCCGAGCTCATGTCCGCGGTCGACGTTTATAAGGACTCGACCTCCGACCTTATCGAAGGCGGCATGGCCGGCTCGATCGATCTGCGCACCAAGATGCCGTTCGACTTCAAGAAGCCTTCGATCGTCATGAGCGCCGCGGCGAGCTATGGCGATACGATCAAGGCGACCACGCCGTCCCTCTCGTTCCTCGGGACGCGGCGGTTCGACACCAATGTCGGCGAATTCGGCGTCCTGTTCGACGTCGGATATTCCGACCTCAGAAGCCAAAACGATCTCATGACCATCGGTCAGTACGATCACACCTATGACAATGGCGGCATGAAGTTTATTCCCCCAAGCTTCCTGTGGGAGGACAATACCTTCGAGCGCAAGCGCCTCGGTTTCTACGAAGCCGTGCAATGGAAGCCGAATGACAGCTTCACGGCCTACCAGAGCATATTCTCATCGACCTATCGCACCAGCAGCCAGGCTGTATATATCTTTACGGCCGGCAACGGAAACTATGTGCTGCCGGATCCGAGCGGCACAGCCACATTCGACAGCAATGGTTTCCTGACCTCCGCGAGCAACCTCGTCAATGCTTCGCAGGGCGGAGCGACGCCTTATGGACAGCCGACCGCGTCCACGTCCTCCACGAGCAATTTCAGCGCAGGCGGCAGCAGCATCTATGGGGTCGGCACCAACCGTACCTCTGAATATGCGCAGGGATTTGTCTGGACCCCGAATGACAAGGTGCGGGTTAAGGGCGACCTGCAATTTGTCGATTCCTTCTCGCATATGCAGAACATTCAGGCTGGCGATTCGGCCAATTTTGCCGGCGTCGGCTTTACGACGAACGGCAATGGCGGTCTTCCCACTTTCACGCTTAACGGAACGCAGAACCTGCATGATCCGACGCAGGTCGACATGGGCTCGATGGCCTATCAGCGGACGAAAAACCACGCCACCATGGGTGCGGCCTCGGTCGATGTCGATTACGCCATCGGTGACGGCTTCTTCAAGAGCGCCAAGGCCGGTGTTCGCTATGCCGATCGCGTCGAAAACGACAATACGTTCGGTACCTACTGGGCACCGCTGGGCAATGGCTGGGATGGCTCGCCTCAGATGACGGCGTCGCAAGGGCCGAAGTCCGATTTCGTCGACTGGAGCTTCCCCAACTTCTTCCGTGGGAATATTCCCGTACCGTCGTCGATCATCGTGCCGAGTTGGTCCATGCTCAGGGGCTTCGACTACATCGGCATCATGAACAAGTACGGCTACTGGAGTTCGAACTATGCCTCGCCCGAGGCCCAAATCGCGACCATCGGTACCGGTAATGCCGCCGTTCCCCTCGTCGCCGACCATATCCGCATCAAGACGGAATCGGCCTACGGCATGGTCAAGTTCGGTTCCGACAGCTCGATTTTCAACTCGGCCTACGTCGGCAATTTCGGCATCCGCGTCGTTCACAATGCCGTCGCCTCGAGCGGCTATTTCGTGAACAACGCCCAAAGCTACTATCAAACTCAAGGGGCGGCCAATACCGACTTCGCCGCGTTGGGCGGCGCCGCCGGCATTACGGCGTACGAGGCGGCTCACAACAATACGTTACCTGCCTTTAACGACACCACGACCGTGGCAAGCGCGTTCTACAATGTCGAGCACTTCGCCTATACACGTGTCCTGCCTTCGGTGAACGTGGATTTCCGGCCCGACGGCAACAAGATCCACATCCGGTTTGCCGCCAATATCACGATGTCGCCGGCGAATTACAACGACCTGCGGGCCTCAGGCTCCCTGTCGGTCAACACGACGCCCAACGCCAACAACACGGGCAACCTGACCTTGCCTGGCATCTACAACAGCGTCAGCATTTCGTCGGGCGCGCCGAATATCAAGCCGACGATGTCGCACAACTTCGACTCGTCGTTCGAATGGTATCCGAACAATAACTTCAACATGCATGTGGCGGCCTTCTACAAGGAGTTGCACGACCTCATCGTCTATGCGCCGCAAGCCCCGGTTGTTGGCGCCCTTAAAACCACTACGAATGGCGCCACCACCACTCAACAGGTGACGGCCTTCAACAATCAGAACACCAACGACACCAAGGTCGCCAAGCTCAACGGCTTCGAGGTCGGCGTGCGTAAGTTCTTCAATGAGTTGCCTTCGCCGTTTGACGGCCTGGGTGTCGAGGCGAACGGCACGGTCATCAACGCCAAGCTGCCCGGCATCAGCTATACCAATATCGACGGCATGAGCGCTGTCGGCGCCGGTTACCCGGGTCTGGCAAAATATAGCGACAACCTGATCCTGATGTACGAAAAGAACCCGTGGTCAGTCAGGCTCGCCTATAACTGGCGCTCCCGGAACCTGATCTCCCTGGCCAGCGGCTCAACCAACAGCTACACATCATGCCCCGACACGACCGGCGCCAATTGCCACAGCGTCAACTTCGCCCTGCCGGTTTATGCCAACGCCTACGGCCAATTGGATTTCGGCGCCAGCTACAAGATGAACGATCACATCCGCTTCGGGCTGTCGGCCACCAACCTGGGCGACGCCATGTACTCCAACGCCAATGCCGGCTATCCCGGCGGCGCCTACAAGAACAGAGACCGTTACCGGTCCGACCGCCGTGTTGAAGCCAACGTCTTCATCAACTACTAAAAGCAAGCGTTCAGCATAGACTCCCATGCGTGTCCCCCGCCAACCGGTGGGGGACACTTTTGGCTATCGCGTTTCAGGAAAACCCGCAGACCATGCAGCCAGGCCTGGTGAAAAAAGTCGTCATTGTCGGCGGAGGCACGGCCGGGTGGATAACCGCGGCCTATCTGGCGCGCATGTTGTCGGCCGGTCAGACCGGCGGCGTGCAGATTACCCTGGTCGAATCGCCCGACATCGGAATTATCGGTGTAGGCGAGGGGACCTTTCCGAGCATTCGCAAGACACTGCATAGGATCGGCATCGATGAAGCCGACCTCGTCCGTGAATGCGGTGCGACCTTCAAGCAGGGCATCAAGTTCGTCGATTGGGTAACGGCGCCGGACTCAGGCGGCGCCGATTCATACTTTCACCCGTTCCAGGTCGCGACGACGCAGAGCGGTGTCGACCTGCTGCCGTACTGGCTTCTGGGCGTTGCGGGCGACGTCAACTGGGAAGAGGTCAATACGGTCCAAAAGCACGTGGCGGAGGCCTCTCGTGCGCCGAAACTGATCACCCACGAAAACTACAGCGGGCCTTTAAGCTACGCCTATCATTTCGACGCCGTCCTGCTGGCGCGCCTGATACGCCGGCGCGCCGTCGAATTGGGCGTGGTTCACATTGAGGACACGATCGAAGCGGTCAACCTGGCGCAGGATGGCGCGATCGCTTCGGTCCGCGCCGTCAAATACGGCGAGATAGGTGGCGACCTCTATATCGACTGTACCGGCTTTGCGGCGCGATTGATCGGCCAAGCCCTGGGCATTCCGTTCGCCTCCAAGAGATCGTGCCTTTTCGCCAACCGGGCGGTCGTGGCGCAAAAGCCCTATGCGACGCCGGATGCGCCCATTGCGTCCTATACGGTTTCAACAGCTATGGGGGCCGGCTGGATCTGGGACATCGGCCTGCGCCATCGCCGGGGCCTGGGCTATGTCTATTCGTCCGATCACATCTCCGATGACCGCGCGGCGGCGACCCTGAGAGCCTATGCCGACCTGGACGAAACGACGGAGAGCCTGAGGATTCTCAAATTCGAGGCCGGCTACCGCCGTGTTCAATGGCACAAGAACTGCGTCGCGATCGGCCTGGCGTCGGGCTTCATCGAACCGCTCGAGGCGACAGGCATAGGCTTTGCCGAAATCGCCGCCCTGTTTCTGGCCAAGCTGTTTCCGTGGAGCGGCGGCATGGAGCTGTCGGCCAAAACGTTCAATTCGCTCATGGCCAGGCGCTACGACCACGTCATCGATTTTATCAAGCTGCATTATTGCCTGTCCAAGCGCCGGGATACGGACTTCTGGCGGGACAATGTCGAGGGCGCATCGATACCGGAAACCCTCAAGGGCCGCCTTGAAGAGTGGCGCTACCGCCCGCCCGATCTCATCGACGTCGATTTGAACCACGACATCTTTCTCGACACGAACTGGCAATATGTCCTTTACGGGATGGGCTTCAGAACCGATCTTTCGGGCCGGGCGAGCGCGCTCAAATATTATGACGACGCCAGGGCCGAATTCGCCTCCATTCGCCGGCAGGCCGACTATGCCCTGACCGTCATGCCGCCGCATCGCGACCTGATCGAGGCGATATGCCATAAGGGGTTCCAGATCAAATCGGCGAATGCTTTCGGCACGATAAGGCCATAGGGATTTCAACGCGATGACATGGCGCGCCCATCCGAAATGACCGCCCATCCTATAAAACAGATCGTGATTGTCGGCGGCGGCACCTCCGGCTGGATGTGCGCGGCGGGCCTGGCACGCATGTTCGGCGGGCGGCAGGTCGAGATCACCCTGGTCGAGTCGGACGAGATCGGAACGATCGGCGTCGGGGAAGCGACCATCCCGACCTTGCAGACCTTCAACCAGCTCCTCGGGCTCGACGAAGCCGATTTCATGCGCCGGACCCAGGCCACGTTCAAGCTGGGCATCGAATTCTGCGATTGGGGGCGTCAGGGCGACCGCTATATTCACCCCTTCGGTACCTACGGCCTGGATCGCCCCGAAGTGAAGTTTCACCAGATGTGGCGGAGGTTGAGCGGACTTTCGCCGGACATCGGCGATATCGGCGACTACAACCTCACCCTGGTCGCCGCGCGCCTGAACCGCTTCGGGCGCGACATGGGCAAGGGGGGCCTGCTGTCGACCTTGCGTTACGCCTATCACCTGGACGCCGCGCTCTACGCGCGCTACCTGCGCGAATATGCCGAGGCGCGCGGCGTTCGGCGGCGCGAGGGCAAGATTACCGCCGTCCAGCAGCGCGAGGACGGCTTCGTCACATCCGTCGCCTTCGAGGATGGTCGCACGCTGGCCGGGGATCTGTTCATCGACTGCAGCGGTTTCCGCGGGCTGCTGATCGAGGACACGCTCAAGGCCGGCTATGAGGACTGGAGCCATTGGCTGCCTTGCGACCGGGCCGTAGCGGCGCCGTGCGAAAGCTCAGGACCACTGATCCCTTATACCCGCGCAACGGCCGACAAGGCCGGCTGGCGCTGGCGTATCCCGCTGCAGCACAGAATGGGCAACGGCTACGTCTATTCGAGCGCCCACCTGGAAGACGCCGCCGCCATTGAAAGGCTGACGAAGGCCCTGGAAGGGCGTGCGCTGGCCGAACCTCGCCTGATCCGGTTCAAGGCCGGCCGCCGCCGCAAATCCTGGGACAAGAACGTGATCGCGATCGGCCTGGCCGGCGGATTTATCGAGCCCCTGGAATCGACCAGCATACATCTCGTGCAGACCGGGATTTCCCGGCTGTTGCTCCTATTCCCCGACCTGAATTTCAATCCGGCCCTGATCCGGGAATTCAACCAGTCGACTGCCCTGGAATACGAACAGGTGCGCGACTTCATCATCCTGCATTACAAGGCGACGCAGCGCGGAGACACCGATTTTTGGCGCCGCTGCCGGAACATGGATATCCCCGACAGTCTGCGGCACAAAATGGAGCTGTTCCGCGACAGCGGCCGCATCTGCCGCTTCAAGGACGACCTGTTTACCGAAAACAGCTGGCTGGCCGTCATGCTGGGGCAGGGGGTGACGCCGCAAACCTGGGACCCGGTGGCCGACGGCATTCCCGAAGCCGACATGAAGCGTGCCCTCCTGGAGCTGAAGGACGCCATCCTCAAGACGGCACAGGACCTGCCCGATCATGGCGCCTTCATCAACACCTATTGCCCAGGCACATCACCGACGCCTCCGTGACGGAATTGCGCCAACCGACGTCGCGCGATCGGTCGTCCAAATTGGGGCGCGGCCGTGATTCCGAAAGGCCGCGCCCCATTCTGGTCATGGCGCAACCGGTGAGGGGTGCGCGCCATGACGTCCCACGGCCACCCGCTCAAACCACACGCGGTCTTCTAAAGGGGGTTCAAGAAGCGGCAGAGGAAAGGCGTTATTTGACGTTCGGCGTTCCCGTAATCTCGACTTCGGCGACACCGCACGCGCCACCGACCGGCGCCGTCAGATTCAGCCGCAAGCTCTTGCCGGTCACGGCGCGCGTCGGCAGGTCGAGTTGGTCGCCGGCGCCGAGGGCGCTGGCCAGGGGTTGCCAGGCGCCGTCGGTCGTCTGCGCCTCCGCATTGATGTCGCAGCGCCCGTTGGCGGAAAAGCGTATGGCCAGCCGGCGATAGGTCAGGACGCGTTCCGGATCGACCAACAGCCACGGATGCGCATCGCCGACCGCCGGCGCCCACCAGGTGTCGGCCTTGCCGTCATTGGCCAGCGACGCCGGGTGGCCGGCGGCGCTGGAACTGGCGTCGGTGGGGTTATTCAGGCCGAAAGACTGATCGCCCGCGCTCCCGGCCGGGTGATAGGGGATGTAGGGCCGATCGGCCGCCACAGGCGTAACGCCGGCCACGAACGGCGGGCCGTCGGTCGTGGTCACCGTCAGGACGCCGTCGCGCAGACCCGGCGACGTGGCGCGGATGCGGGTGACGCCGGCCTGCCAGCTGCGCATGGTGATGGCCGCCTGGCCGTCACGGACGGGTATGTCGCCGTCGGGGGTGAAGTCGATGCTGCGCCCGGTCGGCAGTTCGCCGGGCCCCGCCTCGAGGCTGAGATGAACCGGCGGACTGTTGCTCAGCGGCTTGCCCGTGGCGTCGACAACGGTAACCACCAGTTGCACATCGTCGGTGCCGTCGGCGTGGCGGATGGTCGGCGAACTGGAGGTCACGCGCAGGGCGGTGGCTTGCCCGATCGCCGGCCACGCAGGCGGCGCGATACCGCGATAGGCGTTGCGGTACCAGTACCAGGCGCGCTTGGGCAGGCGCGAATAGTCGATGAGGCCCATCGAGCCGAATTGCCGGCCGACAATGCTGCCATGATCGAAACCGGCCCAGATCACTTCGCCGGACCGCCACGGGAAACGCCACGAGGCGGGATCGCCGGCCTTGGCCCCGGGCGTCTTCTCGATATCGCCCCACCCGGGTTCGTAGGCGCCGGGACGGTCGGCGATCGTGGAACTGTATTCCGCGACGAAATTGGCAATGCCCGGATTGGGGAACAGAATGGCGCCGTCGCCGTTGTAACCGGCCACGTCGCCGATACGGTCGATATCGCCGCGTTGCGCGCCATCGACCGAGGCAGGCCGGGTCGGGTCCAGCCGGCGGCTCAGCGCCACCTCTTCGGTCAACAGATGCTTGACCTGCGGCAAGGTGCCCTGGGCCGTGAAGAAGACCTCGTTGTCCATGCCCCAGAGCACGATCGACGGGTGGTTGCGGTTGATGCGGATCAGTTCCGCCAACTGCTGCTTGACGCTGTCATCGAAGGCGGCCTGCTGCGAAGGATCCGTCGGATAGGCCGAGCCGCCCCAAGGGCCCGCGCCGCCGCCGGTGCCCCAGAAAGGCGCTTCCTGCAGGAGCATCAGGCCCTCGCGATCGGTGGCCTCGGCGAAGTGCGGATCGTGCGGATAGTGCGAGCCGCGGATGAAGTCGAAGCCGGCGTCCTTGATCAGCGCGACGTCGCGGTCGATGGCCCCATTGGTCACGGCGTCGCCCCAACCGGCCTGGTCCTGGTGGACATTGGCGCCGCGGAAATAGCGATGCGCCCCGTTCAGGAAAAAGCCCTTGTCGGCCGTCCAGGCAATGGTGCGGAAGCCGAACTCGGTGTCGAACCGGTCGCGTTCGCGGCCGTCGACGACCAATCGGGTCTGTGCGTGATAAAGGTTCGGAGTCTCGGGGCTCCACAGCTTCAGGTGATCGAGCGCCGCCGACATCTGTTCGACGGGCAAGGTCTGCCCGGCTTCGACCTGCGCCGTGGCGTCGGGCAGGACGGCCACCGTCGCGCCGCGACTATCCACCACACGGGTCTTCACCGTCACACGCGCGGGCGCCGCCCCGTCATTGCGCACCTCGGTCTCGACATGGACCTTGCCGGTTTGTCCGGACAGGTCGGGCGTGGTCACGAAGGTCCCGGTCCACGGCACGTGGACCGCATCGGTCGTCACCAGCCAGACATCGCGATAGAGGCCGCCGCTGAAGATGTGCTCGCCGGCGCGCGGCGCCAGGGTCGGATCCCAGATATTGTCGACACGGACGGCGACGACATTGCGCCCTGCATGCAGGGCCTGGGTGATATCGACCGGAAAGCCGGTGTAGCCACCGCGGTGGCCGCCGACCTTCGTGCCGTTGACATAGATTTCGGCTCTCTGGAAGGCGCCCTCGAATTCCAGGGAATAGCGGCGGCCTGGCACGACGGCGGCCAGGCTCAGGTCCTTGCGGTACCAGCCATAGCCGACATAGACCTCCGGCGCCTGGAAATAGGGGATGCTGAAACTGTGCGGCAGGCCGACCGGCTGCCAGGCCGTGTCATCGAACCCGTTCGCGGACGCACCCTCGACATCGCCCAGATGAAAGCGCCAGCCGGCATTGAAATTCTGCCGCACGCGCACGCCGGCCTCCGCCGCAACGGCGGCGGGCTTGGCGACGACAGGGCCAGCCAGAGGAAGGGCGGCCAGGATCGCCAGGGTCGCAAGCGCTGTACGATGCTTAAATTTGGATCCCATGGTCGATATACCCCTGCTGCGCGCCGGCTCTGGGGCCGCTGAACATAAAACGTACCAGTTGATCCGCCCCTCATCAAGTCGTATATGAAAATAGAATTCATATATAAATTATCTTGGCCGGCATGGCGGAGATAGGGGAGGGAAGACATGTCCGCGTTGAAGATCATCCTGATGGCGTCGGCCGCGCTGGCCGCGGCCATGGCCACCGCGCCCGCGACGGCGGCCCCGGAGTCCCAGGGGACCGAGGTCATTGTGCGCGGATTGAAGCGCACCAAGCCGGTGGATACACCCCCTCCTTATGAACTCTATGCGAAGACGCCGCACATCGAGCAGGTCGCCCTGTCCCCGGACGGCGCCCATGTCGCCCTGCTGACGCGCATGGGCGATCTGAGGCTGCTGGCCGACTACCGGTTTGCCGACCGGCACCACAGCTATTTCAAGGTGACCGGCGCCGCCGCCAGCGCCATGAGCTGGGCCGACAACACCCACGTCCTGGTGTCCGATTCCCGCCTGGCCATGCGCGGAACCTGCGAAGACAGTCCCGCCGATCCGAGCCGCCACAATCTCGACGCCCACAACATCCCGCTGCCGTCCAGCGTCAAGCCCGACAGCGCCGATGCCTCCGCCCTGCAAGGCCAGATGCAGCTGCTGCTCGACTCGATGCACGCGCCGGCCTGCGCCTATTTCGGCATTCGCGAGGAAAACGCCATTACCTCGGTCAATGTCCTGACCGGGAAGGGCGTGCCGATCGGCTTTCATATCGGCGACGCGCCCAGCCTGCCGCTGGGCCTGCCGTTCCGCATCGATGCCGGCGGAACAGCGCGGCTGGCCGGACCTTTCCTGGAAGTCCGGCCGCAGCCCGTCGGCAACCAGCCGGCGCAGCGGGCCTATCCGTGGAAGGTCGACCCGGAAACCGGGGACGGCCGCCTGATCGACGATGGCGGCGACGATATCGAGCGCGAAAATCGCTATGTCGACGACTGGCTGTTCGACCATGACG
>FTCT01004586.1_pt1 | contig 28718 bp, 10 predicted proteins | sample 1658881 | NCBI WGS metagenome assembly FTCT01 (sample SAMEA3914864, study PRJEB12502) | metagenome | biome: forest; material: soil | place: USA | collected 2012-03-12 | depth 0.3 m | reverse complement strand
GTACCTGGACATCGTCCGCCAGGAATGGACCAGCGAAAAGCCCTTCGACTACAAGGGCGACTATTACAACGTCGTCCAGGCGTTCGGCGGGGTGAAGCCCCTGCAGAAGCCGCAGATCCCGGTCTATTTCGGCGGCTCGTCCGAGGCGGCCATCCCGGTGGCCGGCAAGCACGCCGACATCTTCGCCCTGTGGGGCGAGACCCAGGCCCAGGTCGCCGAGACCATCGCCCGCGTCCGCCACGCCGCCGCCAAGCACGGCCGCCAGGTGCGGTTCTCGCTGTCGCTGCGTCCCGTGATCGCCGAGACCGAGGAAGCCGCCTGGGCCAAGGCCGACGCCATCGCCGCCCAGGCCAAGGCCCTGCGCGAGAAGGCGGGCCTGCCCACCAGCGGCCACACCCCGCCCAACGCCGGCTCGCAGCGCCTGCTCGACGCCGCCAAGCAGGGCACGCGCCTGGACAAGCGCCTGTGGACGGGCGTCGCCGCCGTCACCGGCGCGGCCGGCAACTCCACCGGCCTGGTGGGCACGCCGCAGCAAGTGGCCGAGGCCCTGCTCGACTACTACGACCTGGGCGTCACCACCTTCCTGATCCGCGGCTTTGATCCGCTGAACGACGCCATCGCCTACGGCCGCGATCTGATCCCGCTGGTCCGCGAGTTGGTCGCCCAGCGCGACGCCAATCCGGCGGCGGCGGCGAGCTAGGGCCATGGCCTTCGACGCCGATCCACGCTGGCTGGGCGACGCGGCCTGGCCGGCGGCCGCCTGGCCCGCCGGTATCCCGTTCGGGGACGCCTCGTCGGGCGCCGAGCCGCCCTACGACCTGCACACGCCGCCGGTCGATCCACCGGTCGACTTGGAGGCGTTCAAGGACGCCCTGGCCCGGCTAGCCAGCGGGGTGGCCATCATCTCCTGCTGGGACGGCCCCACCCCGCGCGGCCTGCTGGTCAGCTCGATCACCGGCCTGTCGGTCGAACCGCCCCGCTTCCTCTTCTGCGTCCGCAAGGAGGCGTCCAGCCATGACGTCCTGCTGGCGGCCGGCGCCTGCGGGATCGCGATCCTGGCGGCCGGCGACGAGGCCGAGGCCTTGCGCTTCGCCTCGTCCGCCCAGGCCCACGAGCGCTTCACCGATCCGCGCTGGGACCTGACCCCGCCCGGCGCGCCCCGGCTTCAAGCCGGCCTAACCTCGGCCGCCTGCGTGATCGACCAGACCATCGACGCCGGCGGCCACACCATCGTCCTGGTCACCGCCACGCACCTGACGATCCGCCCGGGCGCGCCGCTGGTCGCCTACGACCGCGCGTTCCACGCCCTTCCCGCCTGACAGGAGTCCGCCGTGACCCAGCCCACCCTTGGCCAGAAGCTGGCCGACCTGCACGCCGAACGCGTCCGCACCTGGGATCCGGCCGCCCTGCAGGTCAATATCGACCAGCGCGCCACCCTGGTCGAAACCGCCGATCCGGCGCGTTGGGTCCAGGTCGGCGACCGGGTCGAACCCTTCGCCCTGCTCGACGTCGAAGGCGGGACCCTGACCCTGCGCGATCTGACGGCCAATGGCCCGGCGGTGCTGGTGTTCTTCCGCTTCGCCGGCTGCCCGGCCTGTAATATCGCCCTGCCCCACTACGACCAGGCGCTGGCGCCGGTGTTGAAGGCGCTGGGCGCGCGGCTGGTCGCCGTCAGCCCGCAGATCCCCGAGCGCCTGGGCGAGATCAAGACCCGCCATGACCTGAGCTTCACGGTGGCGTCGGATCCCGACAACGCGCTCGGCCGTCGCTTCGGCATCCTCTACACGGCCGACGCCGCCAGCCAGGCCGCCCAGCGCGCCAAGGGCGCGTTCATCGGCGACACCACCGGCACGGGGACCTGGGAGCTGCCCCAGCCGGCCGTGGTGGTGATCGACCAGGACCATGTCGTCCGCTTCGTCGACGTCAGCCCCGACTGGCTGGTCCGCACCGAGGCCGGCCCGGTGATCGAGAGCGTCAAGCGCCTGGCGCGCGTCGAAGCCTAGCCCGGCGACGCAGGGCTTCAAGGCTGACGATCTAGACAGGTTCAGCCTCCGAACGGCGACCTTGATCCATCGGGGTCGCCTCGGACCCATATCGACAGAACGACCGCTGACAGCGGCGCGTTGATCGTTATCGCTTCACCCAACAGGTCCGATAGCCGCGTTCGGCTGGGCTCCCTACATTGGTGACCGGACGCGCCGGGGCGCCTGCAGGGTGCGTCGCCGCATCCAGAACCCGGAATTCATGGGGATTTACCGGCGTGCGCAACCCAGCGACTGGGTGACGCATGTTCGGGGTTTCAACCCATGGCCGCCCATACCCCCCCGCCCGATCATCGCCGCGCTGTATCGTCGATCGGTTCGAGAGCGTGGCGTGATGACTTCATCCCTTCGCACGGCGTTTCTATGTAGTTCGATGCTGGCGCGGGTCAGCGGCTCGGATCGACGGAAACCCGCCGGATCCCAAGCGTCTCGGCGTCTCGCGGTCGCCCTGTTCGGCGCCGCCCTGACGGCGATGGCGACGCCGGCCCTGGCCCAGTCCGCCCTGCCCTCCGGCGGCGCCTTCGTCCGCGGCGAAGGCCAGATCAGCCAGGCCGGTCCGGACGTGATGACGATCACCCAGTCCAGCCAGCGCGGCGTGATCGACTGGAGCAGCTTTTCGATCGCCAGCCCGGGCCAGGTCAACATCCTCAACGGCCAGGGCGCGACGCTCAATCGGGTGCTGGGCGGCCAGGTTTCGCGGATCGATGGCGGCCTGACCGCGACCGGCTCGGTCTATCTGATGAATCCGTACGGCGTCGTCGTCGGGGCGGGCGGGCGCGTCCTGGCCGGCGGCAACTTCGTCGCCACCACCAAGGAGACCAGTCTCGACGCCTTCATGGCGGGCGGTCCCCTCGCCTTCTCGGGCGGCTCCCAGGCGTCGATCGTCAATGCGGGATCGATCGTCTCGCAGGGCGGCGACGTAGTGATGATCGCCAGCGCCGTCACCAACAGCGGGACCATCGAAGCGCCGCGCGGGCGGGTGAGCCTGGTCGCCGCCGACGAGGTGCTGCTGGCCACGACGAACGGCAGCGACGACGGCCTCTATGTCGCCACCGCCTCGGGCGGCGGCGACCTCACCCAGGACGGCCGCATCCAGGCGGCGGCGGCGTCGCTGCAGGCGGCGCACGGCAACATCTACGCCCTGGCGGGCAACCGCGACGGCCTCGTCCAGGCGACCGGGACCCAGCGGATCGACGGCCAGCTGTGGCTGACCGCGCCGCAGGGCGCGATCACCGTCGGCGGCGCGCTGTCGGCGACGAACGCCGGCGGTGCGGGCGGCCGGGTGGTGGTGAACGGACGCGAGGCGACGGTGACCGCGTCGGCCAGGATCTCGGCGTCCGGTTCGTCCGGCGGCGAGGTGCTGGTCGGAACGTCGGCCTTCGGCGGAACGGACCTGGCCCAGGCCACGACCATCGCTTCGGGCGCGACGATCCTGGCCGGCGGTCCTTCCGGCGGCGGCCGCATCGAGACCTCGGGCAAGACCGTCTCGATCGGGGCGGCGCGCATCGACGCCGGACGCGGCGGGACCTGGCTGCTGGATCCCGACGACCTGACCATCGACGCCCCGGCGGCGGCGACCATCTCGTCCACGCTGGACGGCGGCAGCAACGTCACCCAGGCCACCACCGCCGGCGGCACGGGCGGTAATGGCGACCTTACCGTGGCCTCGGCCATCACCTGGACCGGCGCGGGCGAGCTGACGCTCAGCGCCTATCGCGACCTGTCCATCAACGCGGCGATCAGCGGCGGCGGCATGGTGACGCTGGAAGCCGGCCGCAACGCCACCATCGCCGCCCCCCTGACGGCGACCGAGGTGCAAACCGGCCTGCCCGCCTTCTCGGGCGTCGGCGCGACCCTGACCATCACGTCCGGCGGATCGGTGACCGCCACCAGCGGCAACCTGGCCTTGGCCTCGACCACCTTCGTCAACCAGGCCGGGGCCGGCGCGCTCAGCGCGGCGGGCTCGTGGTACGTGGTGACCCAGGACCCGACCACGACGACCCTGGGCGGCCTGACGCCGGACTTCTACCAGTACGACATCGTCACCAGCAGCAGCCCGGCGGCGGCGGGCAACGGCGTGCTCTATCGCGCCGCGCCCACGGTCAGCGTCACGCTGGGGACCGTCACCAAGAGCTATGACGGCACGACCACGGCCACGCTGGACGACGGCAACACCACGGTCACGGGCCTGTTCGCCGCCGACGACTGGACGCTGGACGGCGTCTACTCCACCAAGAACGCCGGGACCGGTCTGACGGTCACCGCCAGCAACTTCCAGATCACCGAAGGCGGACTCCCGGTCTACGGCTATGCGTTCGCCGCGCCCGTGCCGACTTCGACGGCGGGGGAGATCACGCCCGCGGTCCTCACAGCCACGATCGTGGGCACGCCGAGCAAGACCTACAACGCCACCACCAGCGCCACCCTGACCTCATCGAACTATCAGCTGACGGGCGTGGCGGCCGGCGAGACGATCACGATCAGCGGCCTGGAGAGCCAGACCTACGACTCGCCGGCCGCCGGCGCGCGCACCGTCACCGCCGCCCTGACGACCCCAGACTTCGTCGCCGGTTCGGGGGTGGACCTCAACAATTACGTCCTGCCGACCACCGCCGCCGGCGCCGGCCTGATTAATCCCGCCACCCTCACGATCAACGGGCTCACGGCGAACAACAAAGTCTATGACGGCAACGCCGTCGCGACGGTCAACACCTCGGGCGCCAGCGTGTTCGGCGTGATCAGCGGCGACAGCGTGACCGTGGACGCCTCGGGCGCGACCAGCTTCTTCCCCAGTAAGAACGTCGGGACCAACCTGGCGGTCACGGTGTCAGGCGTGGCGCTGAGCGGCGCCAGCGCGGCCAACTACGTGGTGACCCAGCCGACGGGTCTGGTCGCCGATATCACCCGGGCAACGATCACCATCTCGTCGGTGAGCGTGAACGACAAGATCTATGACGGAACGGCGGCGGCGACCGCCGACACCAGCTCGGCGGTGCTGACGGGCAAGATCGCGGGCGACGACGTCACCATCACCGCCTCGGGCCTGTTTTTCGCCTCCAAGGACGTCGCCCAGAACATCCCCATCTTCGCAACGGGCAGCGTGATCGGCGGCGCCGACAGCGGCAACTACCGTGCGGTGGTCTCCGGCTCGGTCACGGGCGATATCACGCCCCGCCCCGTCACGATCACCGTCACCGGGACGCCGACCAAGATCTATGACGGCACGCCGACCGCACGGCTGTCGCCGTCCGACGTGGTTATTTCGGGCCTGGTCGCCGGGGAAGGCCTCACGGTCACCCAGTCGTCGGGCGCGACCTACGCCTCGAAGGACGCCGGCTCACGGGCGGTGACCGCCAACATCTCCGCCTCCGACTTCCAGGCCCAGCCGGGCACGCTGCTGTCCAACTACCAGTTGCCGGCGACGGTGACCGGGACGGGGCTGATCAATCCCGCGCCGCTCGACATCGAGATCATCGGAAACCCCACCAAACCCTATGACGGCAATTCCAACGCCGGTCTGGGCCCCTCGAACTTCCAGGTCGAAGGCTTCGTGCCCGGCGAGAGCGCGACGGTCACCCAGACCAGCGGCCAGTACAGCGCGGCCGACGCCGGCGTCTGGACCGTGACGACAGATCTCGACGCCGGCGACTTCAACCCCGCCCCCGGGACGCTGATGTCCAACTACGTGATCCCCTCTCCGGTCACGGGCTTCGGCACCATAACCCGCATCGACGTGGACCCCGGCTTCCTGAACGCGGCGATCACCGGCAATCCGACCAAGACCTATGACGGCACGATCCTGGCGACCCTGAGTCCGAGCGACTACACGATCACCGGCTTCATTCCGGGCGAAAGCGCCACGATCACCAAGACGACCGGGACCTACGCCGACAAGAACGCGGGACAGAAGCCGGTCTACGTCTCGCTCGCGCCAACCGACTTCGTGGCCGGGTCCGGCACCAATCTCGACAACTACAACCTGCCCACCGAGGCCACGGGGATCGGCACGATCCTGCGGGCTCCGCTCACGGCGGCGATCATCGGCAACCCCACGCGGGTGTACAACGGCTCGACCAACGCCTTCCTGCTGTCGTCGAACTACCAGGTCAACGGCCTGGTCGGTTCGGAGACGATCAATATCAGCGCTTCCTCCGTTGTCGCCAACTACGACAGCAAGAACGTCGGCGCCCGAACCCTGGCCACGCCGCTCGCGCCCAGCAATTTCGTCTACGCCAATGGGGCGCTGAGTACGAACTACGTCCTGCCCGTCCAGGCCATCGGGCCCGGCACGATCACGCCCGCCCCCCTGGTGGTGCTCAGCACCCGGGCGCTGAGCAAGGTCTATGACACCACGACGGCCGCGCCGCTGGACGTCAGCGTCGCCAGCCTGTCGGGCCTGATCACCGGCGACACGGTCACGCTCAACACCAGCGGCGCCGTGGGGACCTTCGCCACCCGCAACGTGGGCAACGGGATCGCGGTCACCGTCGCCGGCATGACCCTTGGCGGGGCCGACCTGGCCAACTACCAGCTGTTCCAGCCCACCGGCCTGAGCGCCAACATCACCCCGGCGCCCCTGGTCGTGGCGAACGTCACCGCGTTCGACAAATCCTATGACGCGACCACCGTCGCGACCCTGGACACCTCGGCCGCGACGCTGCAGGGCGTGTTGGGTTCGGACGTCGTCAGCCTGGGTTCGGCCGGCGTGGCCGGCGCCTTCCGCCAGTCCAACATCGGGACCAATCTCGCCGTCAACGTCAGCGGCTTCTCCATCAGCGGCGGCGACGCCGGGAATTACAGTCTCAGCCAGCCCTCGGGCCTGCTGGCCGACATCACGCGAGCGATCCTGACCGGCGCTATCATCAGCAACCCGACCAAGATCTATAACGGCTCGACCCAGGCGACCCTGACCGCGGCCAACTACAGCGTGACGGGTTTCGTCGCCGGCGAAGGCGGCTCAATCACCCAGGCCTCGAACACGCGTTACAACGTGGCCGACGCGGGCTCGCGGACCGTGCTGGCCGACGTGGTCGTCTCGGACTTCACGGTCAATCCTGGCACCAGCCTGGCCAATTATCAGCTGCCGACGACGATCTCGGGCCCGGGCACGATCAACAAGGCCACGCTGCTGGCCTCGATCATCAACAATCCCACCAAGGTCTATGACAATACGACAGCCGCCGTCCTGACCTCGGCTAACTACAGGCTTAACGGCTTCGTGGCGGGCCAGGGCGCGACCGTCACCCAGACCGCCGGGACCTACAGCAGCGACAATGTCGGCCCGCGGGCCGTGACCGCCAGCCTCACCGCCGGCGATTTCACGGGCGCCGGCGCGACGAACCTCGCCAACTACACCCTGCCGACCACCGCCAGCGGCCCGGGCGTCATCACCCCCGCCAGCGTGCAGGTGATCAACGTCACCGCCCAGGACAAGATCTATGACGGCAACACCAGCGCCCTCCTGAACAGCGGCGCGGCCGCCCTCTCGGGGGTGTTCGGGGCCGACGTGGTGACCGTGGTCTCGGGCGGCGCCAGCGGAACCTTCGCCAGCAAGAACGTCGGGGTGAACATCCCGGTCACTGCAACGGGCTATGCGATCGGCGGGGCCGACGCGGGCAACTACACCGTGGTGCAGCCGACGGGCCTGTTCGCCGACATCACCGAGGCGACCCTGATTCTGGCCTCGGTGACCAAGGTCTACGACTCGACCCTGGCCGTGCCGACTGTCGGCAGCGCCTACGGCCTCTCGGGCGTGGTTGGCGGCGACTCCGTGAGCGTGAACGCCGGCGGCATCACCGGCGCCTACGCCGACAAGAACGTCAACACGGGCATCGGGGTCACCCTGGCGGGCGTGGCCCTGACCGGCGCGGACGCGACCAACTACATGATCGCGCCGACCACGACGAACGCGCCGATCGGCGTCATCACCCCGGCCTCACTGCTGGTGATCGGGGTGCTGGCCAACGACAAGGTCTATGACCAGACCGCGACGGCGATCCTCAACAACGGCGGCGCGGGCCTGAGCGGCGTGCTCGGCTCCGACGACGTCACCCTGCAGACGGGCGGCTCCAGCGGTCAATTCTACAACGCCGGCCTCACCGCGCCTGACGCCAACGCCGGCGTGGGCAAGCCGGTGGTGGCGATCGGCTACAACGTCACCGGCGTCGACGCCGGCAACTACACCGTCACTCAGCCCCAGGGCCTGACCGCGACCATCATCCCCGCGCCGATCAGCCTGCTGGCCGTGACCAAGATCTACGACGGTTCGACCGCGCTGCCGACCGCCAGTTCAGGCTATGCCTTCAGCGGCGTCTATGCCGGCGATACGGTCACGGCCAACACCTTGGGCCTTTCGGGCTCCTACGCCGACAAGAACGTCGCCGGAGCCCTGAGCGGCGGGACCGTGATCGGCGGCATCAACGTCACGCTCAGCGGGCTGAGCCTCTCGGGCGCGAGCGCCGGCAACTACGTGATCTCGCCGACCGTGACCAACCAGCCGATCGGGATCATCACGCCCAAGGCGCTGACCGCCAGCATCATCGGTGACCCGACGAAGGTCTACGACACCACGACCGCCGCGACTCTGGCCTCGGCCAACTACGACCTGACCGGCGTGGTGGCCGGCGAGACGATCACGGTCACCGAGACAGCGGGCGTCTATGACAGCAAGAACGCCGGGACCCGCACGGTGAGCGCGACGCTCGACGGCCTGGACTTCACGGCCGGCGGCGGCACGTCGCTGGCGAACTACACCCTGCCCACCAGCGCCTCGGGAACCGGCCATATCACCCCCGCCCCAGCCACCGTGGTCGGCGCGGTGGCCAACAGCAAAATCTACGACGGCACGACGACCGCCACGCTCGACAATAGTGGGACGACCCTGGGCGGCCGGCTGGGCGTGGACAATGTAATCCTGGTCAACACCCCGACCGGCCTGTTCGCCGATCCCAATGTCGGCACCGCCAAGCCGGTCACCACCACGGGCTACGCCCTGAGCGGTCCCGACGCCGGCAACTACGTCCTGCAGCAGCCCAACTACCTGACCGCGAACATCTCCGCCGCCCTCATCGCGCTGACCAAGGTGACGCGCATCTATACCTCCGGTGTCGAGCTGCCGACCAGTTCGAGCGCCTACACACTGGCGGGCATTGTCGCGGGCGACGACGTCAGCGTCGATACTTCAGGGATCGCGGGCTTCTACGCGAACAAGAACGTCAACACCGGCATCGGCGTGACATACACCGGCCTTGCCCTGGGCGGCGCCGACGCGGGCAACTATGCGATCGGCTCCAGCCGGACCAACGCCCCGATCGGCGAGATCACCCCCGCCACCGTCACCTTGGCCGGCATGCTGGCCAACACCAAGATCTATGACGGCGCGACGACCCTGACCCTGAACAACACCGGCACGGTCGTGGTCGGCACGCTGGGAACCGACGACCTGGACGTCGACAGCGCCGCCTCGTCGGCCAGCTTCCCGTCGGCCAATGTCGGGACCTACCTGGTCAACGCCAGCGGCTACGCGTTGACCGGTCTCGACGCCGGCAACTACCTCCTGACCCAGCCGACCGGCATCTCGGCCACGATTGATCCCAAGGCGCTGGCGGCGGCGATCATCGGCGATCCGACCAAGACCTATGACGCGACCGCCGCCGCGACCCTGGCGAGCGGAAACTACGACCTGGTCGGCTTCATCGCCGGCCAGGGCGCCACCGTGAGCCAGACGGCCGGGACCTACGCCTCGCCCGACGCCGGCGCGCGACTGGTGACCGCCACCCTGGCGACCGGCGACTTCACGGCTAGCGGCGGAACCCTGCTGACCAACTACGTGCTGCCGACCACCGCCACCGGCCTGAGCCACATCAGCCAGGCCAGCCTGGCCGCCGCGATCGTGGGCGATCCGACCAAGACCTATGACGGAACCACCGCCGCCACCCTGGCCGCCAGCAACTACCAACTTACCGGCTTCGTCGCCGGCCAGGGCGCCAGCGTCGGCCAGACGGCCGGAACCTACGACTCCGCCAACGCCGGGTCGCGCACGGTGACCGCCAGCCTGTCGGCCGGAAACTTCACCGCCAACGGCGGCACGAACCTCGCCAACTACGTCCTGCCTGTCAGCGCGTCGGGCGCCGGAACGATCGATCCCAAGGCCCTGACGGCCACGATCATCGGCGATCCGACCAAGACCTACGATGCGACCACCGCCGCGACCCTGGCGGCTGGAAACTACAGCCTGAGCGGCTTCATCGGCGGCCAGGGCGCCAGCGTGTCTCAGACCGTCGGCGTCTACGACCTGGCCGACGCGGGTCTGCGCACCGTCACCGCGACGCTGGGCGCGAGCGACTTCACCGCCACGGGCGGCGCCCTGCTGTCGAACTACGTCCTGCCGACCACCGCCACCGGCGCGGGGCACATCAGCCAGGCTACGCTGACTGCGGCGATCATCGGCAATCCGACCAAGACCTATGACGCGACGACGGCCGCCACGCTGGCTTCGGCCAACTACCAGCTCACCGGCTTCGTCTCCGGCCAGGGCGCCAGCGTCGGCCAGACGGCCGGGACTTACGATTCCGCCAACGCCGGTGCGCGCACGGTCACCGCCAGCCTGTCGGGCGGGAACTTCACCGCCAACGGCGGCACGAACCTGGCCAACTACGTCCTGCCCGTCGCCGCCAGCGGCGCGGGAACGATCGATCCCAAGGCCCTGACGGCGCTCATCATCGGCGTTCCGACCAAGACCTACGACGCCACGACCGACATCACCCTGTCGGCGGCCAACTATCGCCTGACCGGCTTCATCGCCGGCCAGGGCGCGGCCGTCACCGAGACCGCCGGCCAGTTCGCCTCGCCCGACGCCGGCGCGCGCCTGATCACCGCCACCCTCGACCCGACGGACTTCACCGCTAACGGGGGAACCCTGCTGTCGAACTACGTCCTGCCGGCCACGGCCACCGGGGCGGGCCTGATCAGCAAGAAGCAACTCCAGGCGGTGATCCTCAGCGACCCCACCAAGACCTATGACGGAACCCAGAACGCGGTGCTGACCACCTACCTGCTGACCGGCTTCGTCTCGGGCCAGGGGGCCATCGTCCTGCAGCCGACGGGAACCTACGACAGCGTCAACGCCGGTATCCGCGTGGTCTCCGCCCAGCTGGGCAGCCCGAACTTCCAGGCCAATAGCGGTACCTCGCTGTCCAACTACGCCCTGCCTACAAGGGCCGAGGGGGTCGGGCATATCACGCCCCAGACACTGACCGCGGCGATCGTCGGCAACCCCTCCAAGCTTTACGACGGCACGACGGCCGCGACCCTGGCGAGCGCCAACTACCAGCTCACTGGCTTCATCACGGGCGAAGGCGCCAGCGTCGGACAGACGGCGGGGACCTACGACGCCGCCGACGCCGGCGCGCGCGTCGTCACCGCCTCGCTTTCGACGGGCGACTTCACGGCCAGCGGCGCCACCCTGCTGTCCAACTACGTCCTGCCCGTCAGCGCGTCCGGGGCCGGGACTATCGGCAAGGCCGCGCTGGTCGCCAGCCTGAACGGCGTCTCCAAGACCTATGACGGGACGACGGGGGCGGCCCTGGTGTCGACCAATTACACCCTGACCGGCTTCGCCGCCGGGGAAGGCGCCAGCGTCACCGAGGCCGTCGGTACCTACGGCTCGGCCAACGCCGGCCTGCGCACGGTGACCGCCACGCTCGACACCGGAGACTTCGTGGCCGGCGGCGGTACCAACCTCGCCAACTACGTCCTGCCGACCACGGCCAGCGGCCTGGGCGTGATCAACCGCGCCGGGTTGAACGCCGTGATCATCGGTGATCCGACCAAGACCTATGACGGCGGCGCGGCGGCCAGCCTGACCTCGGCCAACTACGTCCTGACCGGCTTCGTGTCGGGCGAAGGCGCCGGCGTGGGCCAGACCTCCGGAACCTACGCCTCGTCCGACGCCGGCGCCCGGATCGTGACCGCCACCCTGGCCGCCGGCGACTTCTCGGCCAGCGGCGCGACCCTGCTCGACAACTACGTCCTGCCGACCTCGGCCGCGGGCCTGGGCCATATCGACCCCAAGGGCCTCTTCGTCGCCTTCGGCGGCGTGACCAAGACCTATGACGGGACCACCGCCGCGACCCTGACGCCCAGCGACTTCGTCCTGGCCGGCTTCGTGAACGGCCAGGGGGCCAGCGTGACCGAGACCCAGGGCGTCTACGCCCAGGCCAATGTCGGGCTACGCACCCTGACGGCCAGCCTGGACGCGAGCGACTTCAGCGCCGACAGCGGCACGAACCTGGCCAACTACGTCCTGCCCACCAGCGTCAACGGGCTGGGGCGGATCGATCCGGCGACGCTGATCGCCACCCTGGGCGGCGTCTCGAAGGTCTATGACGGCAATACCGCCGCCGTGCTGGCCTCGGGCAACTACACCCTCACCGGCTTCGCGCCGGGCGAAGGCGCCGTGGTCACGGAAACGGTCGGCGCCTACGGCTCTCCGAACGCGGGCCTGCGCACCGTGACCGCCAGCCTGGACACGGCCGATTTCACCGCCACCGGCCCCACCCTCCTGTCCAACTACGTCCTGCCGACCATGGCCGCCGGGTTGGGCGCGATCGATCGAGCTCCCCTGACCGCCGCGATCGTCGGCCAGCCGGTCAAGGCCTATGACGGTACGACGGTCGCGACCCTGGTTTCCGCCGACTACGCTCTGAGCGGCTTCATCGTCGGCGAAGACGCTAGCGTGACCCAGACGACCGGGGCCTACGACGGCAAGGACGCCGGCGCCCACGCCGTGGTCGCCACGCTCGCGACCGGGGACTTCGCCGCCAGCGGCGCCACCCTGCTCGACAACTACGTTCTGCCCACCAGCGCCGCCGGCGCCGGACGCATCGATCCCAAGGCGCTGACGGTCGCTCTGGCCGGGGTCTCAAAGACCTACGACGCGACCACGGCTGCGACCCTGGCGGCCGGCAACTACGTCCTGACGGGCCTCGCGCCCGGCGAAGGCGTGACGATCGGCCAGACCGTCGGCGCCTATGACTCGCCCAACGCCGGCCCCCGCGCGGTCAACGCGTCGCTGAGCACGACGGACTACGCCGCCGGCGCCGGCACGCTGCTGACCAACTACGTCCTGCCCACGGCCGCCAGTGGTACGGGAACGATCAACCGCGCGCCGCTAACCGCCGTGATCATCGGCGACCCGACCAAGACCTATGACGGCACGACCACCGCGACCCTGACGTCCGGAAATTACCAACTGGCCGGCTTCGTCGCGGGCCAAGGCGCCACGGTCACCGAAACGGTCGGCGCCTACGACTCCAAGGACCCCGGCGACCGAACGGTCACGGCGACATTGGGCGCGGACGACTACAGCGCCGGGACCGGGACGCTGCTGTCGAACTACGACCTGCCGACCTCGGCCTCGGGCCCGGGCAAGATCCTGCAGCCGCCTGCGCCGCCCGGATGTGAGGCCGCGCGCTCCGACGCCTGCCAGTCGTTGTTCAACCTCGCCCGGAGCGTCGGCAACGCTCGGTTCTACATCCCCTATCCCGTGGCCGGCGGCCTCTATCAGGGCCACACCAACGGGTTGGGCGACCTGCCGGCGACGTTCGAGATCTCCCTGCCTGTCGTCGAGGGCAACGAGGCCGAGATCTTCGGCGGCGCGCCGGTCGCCAACTCCACCGAGGACGTCCTTTTGCTGGGCGAACGCCAGACCCGCTGGAGCCTGCGCTTCGTCGCGCGGTCCACACCCCTCGAGATCAGCGAGGCCCAACCTTGAAGTCTTCCCCATCGCGCGTGGCGCGGGCGGCGGTGATCGCCGCCCTGGTCTCGTCAGCGCCCCTCGCCGCGCGCGCCCAGGACTTCGAAAGGGTGATCCCAAGGCCGCCCCAGCCCGCGACGCCGCCCGCGACGCCGAAGGCGCCCCCGCCCACGCCGGCCAGCCAGGACCAAACCGTCCTGCTGCCGCGCCTGGAAGGCCTGGTGTTCGTCCCCGACCCCGGATCGGTGCAATCTGGCGGGGTCGCCATCCCCCCCACCGGCCTCTCGACCGCTGGCCTGCCCCTGCTGTCGACGCCGGCCTTCACCCGGCTCGCGCAAGGCTATGTCGGCAAGCCGCTGACCCGCGCCGACCTCGACAAGATCGCCGCTCTGGTGCGATCCACCTACCGCGCGGCCGGCCGACCGTTCATGGACGTGGCGACGCCGCCGCAGAATATCCAGAACGGCGTCGTCCAGGTGGTGGTGACCGAATTCCGGATCGGCGAGGTGACCATCACGGGCAATCGCCATTTCTCATCGGAGACAGTGCGCCGCCTGGGCGGCCTGGACAGCGGCGAGCCCCTGACCCTGGCGCGCATGCGCGGGGCGCTGGACGCCTACAACCAGAACGCCTTCCTGACCGTCGACGCCGTCCTGCGCCCCGGGGCCGAGACCGGATTGAGCGACGTGGCGCTGACCGCCCACGACCGTTTCCCCTTCCGCGTCTACGCCGGCTACGACAACCAGGGCGTCACGACCTTGGGGCGCGACGAATGGAACATCGGGTTCAACTGGGGAAACGTGTTCGGCCGGGGCGGCACCTTCTCGTACCAGTACACAGAGAGCTTCTCGGGCCGTTATATTTCGCACTCGTTCAGCGACGTGGCGCCGCTCGACAACGGCGACCGCCTGCTGTTCTTCGGCGCCTACGCTATCCAGAAGCCGCGCGTCGCTCGCGAGTTCGGTAGTGAAGGCCATTCGGGCCAGTTCAGTGCGCGCTGGGCGCACCCCGTGGTCGGCCCGGGCGCGATCAAGCAGACCCTGCAGGTCGGCGTCGACTACAAGCGCGTCGACAACACGCTGGAGTTCCTGGGTTTCCGTCTGCTCGACACGGCCGTCGAGATCGTCCAGTTCCCCGTCATCTACAGCCTGACCGCCACCGACCGGGCCGGCCAGACCGACATCGAGAACCTGGCGGTGCTTTCTCCGGGCGAGCTTTCGCCCCACAACGGCGACCGGGAAATGCGCGCCCTGATCCCGGGGGGCGACGCCACCTATGCCTACGACCGCGTCAGCGCCACACGGACGACCATGCTGCCCAAGGGCTTCACCTGGATCGCCCGCGGCGTGGCCCAGTTGGCCAGCGGCAACCTGCCCTACAGCGAACAGCTGGCCGCCGGCGGCATCGGCAGCGTCCGGGGTTACGACACCAACATCGCCCTGGGCTCGAACGGGGTGATCCTCAGCCAGGAAATCCGTTTTCCGACGGTCCGGGTGGCGCAGGCCCTGGGTCGGCCGGGCCTGGACGATCGCCTGCAGCTGGGCATGTTCGTCGACTACGGGAAATTCGATCAGCCCAAGGCCTTTCCTGATCTCTCCGACGAGGCGGAACTGGCCAGCCTGGGGTTCAATCTCCGCTACGTCGTCGACCGCCACTTCGCCCTCCAGCTTGAGTTCGGCTCGCAGTTGAAGGCGGCGCCCGGCGAGGCGCACAAGGCCAGCCTGATCGCGGTGTCCACGTCGGTGGGCTTCTGACGGACGGACAAGCCCAGCCGACGTGCGGAAGGCGCCGATTTCGGACATTGGTTTTGTCGCCGAGCTCAAGACGTTGAGACCTCAGGATCGAACCGGAGGCCGACGATCCAAATGCACAACCTCTTGCGACCTCCGATCCGAGCAAGAGTCGCGAGGTGATATCCGGCGGCGCTCCCCGGCAAAAGTCTGCCCGCCAGGTACCAATTGGCGCCTGTTGGCGCACCGGCCCTAGACGTAGGGGCGATGGATATCGGAAGCGCGGTTTTTCTTCTTCCCAACCTCGCCAGACTCTCTAAACGAAGATCAAGCGGTTGTTCCGGGCTGCTTGACATGGACCTCCGGGTCGATGGGGGGACCGGAAGCTAGAGGTCATCGATGCCTGTCGAAGACGGATCGCGTCTCGCGCGGTCCCTCCACCTCCGGACGCGCTCGGGAATCCGCTCTTGAGCAAGCTTCTTCACGCCCTTTGCGCCCCCTTCGGCCCGATCTGGCGTCAATTCACCTCGCATTGGCGCCGGGCGCTGACGAGTTTCGGGGCCGGGCTGGTGGTGCTGATGCTGATGCACCTGCCGCTGGTCGAGGCGTCGATCATCGGCGAGCCGGATCGTGAGATGCTGGCCACGGCGTTCAAGGTCAAGGCGGACGCCGTCGTCGGGACGGGCGGACCCGCCGTGCTGCTCGACATCGACGACGACACCCTGCGCGCCCAGACCTATGTCCCGGTCCAGCCGGGGCGCGAGCCCACGGCGTCGGCGCCGCGGGGCATGGTCGCCGACCTCCTGCGGTTCGTGCAGAGCGCCCCGCTGCAGCGCGGCGCCGCGGCGGTGATCGTCGACGTCGACATCGGCGCTCCCGCCCCGGACGATCCCCAGGGCACGGCGGCGCTGCGCGACGCGCTGCAGCAATGGTCGGCCGATCCGCGCGCGCCCCAGCTGATCATCGCCCGCGAAGCCTTCGCCCCCAAGGTGCTGGGACTGGAGGGCGAACACCAGACTTTGCCGACCACCGACTACGACGACCTGGTGGCCAAGGCGCCTAACATCCGCTGGGGCTCGGTCAAGATGTTGGCCGACCATCACGGCGTGATCCACGAATTCCTGCCCTATCAGTGTGTCGAACAGGGCGGCGCCCTGCGACCGCTCTACTCGGCCGTCCTGCTGGCCAGCGGCGCGATCGCCGGAGCGCCCCCGGCCGGATCGCCTTCGGCCAGGGCCCTGGCCGAAGCGCCCGAACACTGCGCCTCCGATCGACACGACCACAACGAACACGGCCAGGTGATCAACTTCCAGCTCTCGCTGGATCCCCACCGCGAAGAGCCGGACTGGGCTTCCGTCGATCCGAACTGGCTGGGATTCAAGACCTGCGGCGCGGGGTCCGACACCTCGGTGTTCCGTCGCCTGTCGGCGGCCGACGTGCTGGCCGCCGGTCCCGACGCCGCGCGCGACTTCCTGTGCCGGCGCCTGGTGATCATCGGCGGCACGAACCAGGTGGCCAACGACTTCCAGCAGACGCCGCTGCACATGATGCCGGGCCCCCTGATCCTGGTGAACGCCGTGCGCGGCGTCGAAGGCTCGGGCGGCGGTCTGCGTCAGGCCGGCCTGGTCGCCCAGATCACGGCCCTCTTCTGTATCAGCCTGCTGATCTCGTTCGGCTTCGCGGTCTCGCGCGCCGCCCACGAACACTATCACCACCAGAAGGCCAAGGCCCGGCACTGGAGCCATCACGTGGCCCTGTTCCCGCTCAACCCCGTGGTCCTCAACCTCCTGGTCGGCCTGATGGCCCACTGGATCGGCGTCGGGGTCCTGCTGGTCACGCTCAAGTACGGATACTGGGGATTCTTGTCCGCCCCCGCCTTCGGTTCGGCCGTGGCCGAGACCATTCAGGAGTTTTCGGAATGACCATGAAGAAGAATCTGAATCGCGTTCTGTCGGCGGCGGCTCTCATGGCCGGTCTGGGCCTGGCCGCCACGGCCCACGCCGGCTGCACCGGCGTCGGGGTGATCACCCGCATCACCGGCAAGCCGCAGGATGTGGTGATCAGCCGCCTGGACGCCAGCGGCGCCCGGGTTCCCGTGGCCCGTCCCCGCGTGCTGGACGTGGTCTGCGACCAGGACGTCATCAAGGCCGACAACGGCGCCACCCTGCTGGTCTCGCTGGACGGAGCCGGCAAGGTGACGATCGGCGCGGCGCCCTACACCGTGAAGGGGCGGGCCAAGGCCGACGTCTCGCACAACGCCTATCTGACGCTGGTCGATCACCTGATGCCGGATATGAAGCGCCAGCCGTGGGACGTGCGCCTGCGCGGCGGCGAGCCGCCGTTCGACTTCGCCGTACCGTCGCTGGCGACCGGCGGCCAGAAACTGACCGCCAACCGGGGCCAACTCCTGGTCCGGCTGATCGGCGGCGCTCCCGGTTACAAGGTCTCGCTGCTGTCGGGCGACAAGGTGGTGGCCACCGGCGCCGGCGCCGACGGGGACGTGGTGCTGGTCACCGCCGCCCTCCCCCCCGGCGCCTATCGCCTGAAGGCCGTCGACGCCGCCGGGACGGTCCTCGCGGGCCAGGTCCAGGTCGTCGCCCAGGCGCCGGCCCTGTCGAGCGAGTTCAAGGACATGGACGATCCCGAGGTGCGGCAGGCCGCCACCGCCGCGGATCTGGCGCGCGTCTCGCCGGACGACTGGAGCTTCGAGGCCGAGCAGATCCTCAACGCCGCGCCGGTCAACGGCCTGGACCGCTCCAGCGTCTACCGCCTGATCGAAAGCTACGCCGGCGGTTGAACTTGACGGCCCGGAGCGTCCCGAGGACGCTCCGGAGCCCGATCTATCGACCGATCGAGACCGAGCCGTCGCCGATCAGTTCGAAGGCCGCCCAATAGAACGGATGGCCGGTTTCCGGGCTTTCGTAGATCTTGCGCTGCGACGCCGAGAGCGCCCGCCCCAGATCCATCCCCTCGCGCCCCGCCGCCTCGAAGAAGGCGTGCATCTGCTGGGCCGACGAGGCGGAATCCACCTTCCATTGCGTGGCCAACACGTCGGCCGCCCCGGCATAGATGAAGCCGCGCGCCAGGCCGCTCAGCGCTTCGCCGCCGTCGGCCAGACCGGTGCGTCCCGCATCCATCCGCCCGCCCCCGGCCGTGTCGCAGGCCGACAGCACCACCAGCCGCGCCTTCAGCTTGCGGTCCAGCAGGGCCGAGGCTTCGATCAGTCCGTCCCCGTCGGCGCCGAGCGAGGTCAGCAGGGCCGGCTCGGCGAAGCAGGACGACAGGCCCAGCACCCCGTGGGTGGCCAGCAGGATCACCCCAGCGTCGCCGACCTCGGGCGACTTGATGAAGTCGCTGTCGGTGAAGTCGCCGCCCAGGCGCACCCGCGCCCGGTCGCCGAAGATCCCCGCCACCTCGTGCGCCTCGCTGGCCGTGTCGGGCAGGGCTTCCAGCAGGGCCAGGCTCCGCTCGATCTCCTTGCGGCAGTTATCCGAAAGGCCCCGGCTGTCGGCCAACCGGCGCGCGACGGCCTTGGGATCGGGCGTGAAGTCGCCGAAGATCGCCACCGACCCCGTCGATGACGAGACCGGAGCCGCGCCGCGCAGGCGCACGAAGGCCGCCGGCCCCAGGGCCGAAGCCAGGGACACATGGCGTCCCAGCCAGTCGACCTGGCTGTAGTTCTGGTCGCTGGCCACCTGCTGGGCGACCTCGGCGCTGGGCGTGGTCCGCACCAAGGCGGCGAATGGGACCGACGCCAGCGGACCGCCGACGTCGATCTGCAGGGCCCCGAGCCCTTCCAGGTCCCCGTCCAACGGCGCCAGCAGGGCCTGGTACAGCGTCGTGGAATCGACGAGATCGAAGTCCGGCAGCCGTCCGCGTTTCAGGGTGGTGCTGCGACGCACACCGGTCGCCAGCTTTTCGGCCTGCTCCGTCGTCAGGTCGATGGCGTATGGCCGCACGCCGTCGCGCGTGACCAGGGCGCCGAAACCGCCCTCGCTGCCCACCACGATCCGCAGATAGCCTTCCTTGGGTCGCAGCGCGGCCTTCAGATCGGCGACCGAGGTGTTGGGGCTGACCAGTTCCAGGTAGCGCGGCGCCAGCTGGCGCAGTGCGTCCTCGGCGGTCGTCAGGCGCGCGGCGGCGGTCTTGACGGCGGCGGCGGCGGCGTCCTGGGCGGCGGGCGGCGCGTTTTCGCCTAACAGCCGCTGCTGGACGGTCAGGGCGGCGCGCTGGGCTCGTTCGGCGTCCTGATAGGCGCGCGCCTGGGCGCCGCCCTCCGACAGGGCCAGGCGCGCGGCCAACTGAGCGGCCGAACGCGCCGCGGCGCCGTCCCAGACCAGGGCCAGCGTCTCGAAATACTCCGCGCTCAGCGCCGGATCCTTCGAAGCGGACCAGGCGTCGAGCAGGGTCTTCAGGTGCCCAGCGGCGATCTCGGCGGGCATGCCCGGGGTCTCGGTCTGGTGGGCGAAGATCGCCACGCCACGCCGCCCGCTGGCCAGGGCCGCAGCCGTGTCGCCCTGCCTGGCCTGGACCTTTTCCAAGGTCAGCCAGAGATGGGCCTCGGTACGGGTTCCCGCGCCGGCCGCCTGGACCAGGGCCAGGCCACGACGCAGCTCGGCCGCGGCGCCGCGCTGATCGCCGGCGTCCAGCAGCAGCTCGGCGCGCTCAGCGACGATCTGCTCGGCCAGCCAGACCGGCGATTGCTCGACGTCGTCGAGCAGCGCCGCGGCCCGGTCCAGGTCGGCCGCCACGGCCTGGGTCTGGCCCAAGGCCCGTTCGGCCACGGCCGCCAGATAGAGGCTCTGGGCCTCCAGCACGGCGGCGCGATCATTCGCCGACGCCTCGCCCAGCGACATCAGCAGGCCGCGACGCGACGCGCGCCCCGGATGGCCGTCGATCTCGCCGGTCTGGGCCGCGGTGATCGCCTCGCCGCGCATCGTGCCGCCAGCCGTTCCGGCATGAAGCCCGCGCGCGGCCTGGGCCAATTCGAGCGCTTGAGCGAAATGGCGCTGGTTCAACTGGTCCATGACCCGGTAGTTGGCGATCTTGGCCTTCAGCAACGGGTCCTTGGCCGCCTCGGCGGCCTGGTCGGCCTGATCCAGCAGCGTCCTGGCCTCTTCGAACCGCCGGACGTTGGAGAGGTTCAGCCCGATCTCGGCCAGGATCTCTCCCTCCCCGGCCAGGTCGTCAGGCGCGACGGTCTTGTGGACCCGCAACAGCTGGGCGAAGTCGCCTTCGGCGCCCGCGAAGCTCCAGGTCGCGTTGCGGTCATAGGCGCGCCGTCGCAGCAGCTCGTAGTTGGCGGCCGCGCCCTGCCCCGGCGCGCCTTCCGGATAGGCGGCCTGGATCTGCTCCTGCCCCGCGCTCTTGGCGTTGGTCCCCCGTTCGACCGTCCGGATGGAGACGGCGCGCGACATGACCTTGGCCGCCGCCAGCAGCGACGCCCAGTCGGCGGGATAGGCCGCCCCGACGACGACACGGCGGCCGTGCGACGCCTTGAGGCCGAAACGCCTCAGGCCGTCCTCCTGACGCGCGCACGCCAGCTGGTCCACCGCCCCCAGGTCTGGATCGGTGATGGGCGTGACGGCGCCCGAGCACAGGGCGCGCAGAGCAGCCGTCGCCTTGGCCGGGTCCGTCGTCACCGCCACGCGCCCCGTCGGCCGCTCCCAGGCGCCGCAATAGAGATCGGCGATCTCGACATCCGGCCCGCCGTCGAAGCGCAGCACCGCGCGGCAGGCCTGCTGCTCGCCGTTCACGCCCAGCTTGAAGTCACGCAGTTGGGCCGCGTCGGCGGGCGACGCCGACATCAGGGCCGCGCCGGCGATCAACGGCAGAACGCCGACGCCGCCGACCAGTCTCTGGATCAGCCGGCTCATGGCTTGGTTCCCCCGTCCCGTCCCATCCACAAGTCCCGATTGCCGCTGCCGGTGATCTGGTCGGGCCCCCCGTTCCTCACCACGCTGGCGGCGCCGTTGGCCACCGCGGGCAGGTTGTTCTTGGGCTTGCCCGCCGCGCCGGCCGCCTGTTCGACCAGGGCTTCGGCCTGGTCGGCGATGCTCGGTTCGCCGTCGCCCGCGCCACCGCTCGCCACGGCCGGCGACGCGTAAACCGCCGCGACGCTGACGGCCGAAAGCACGCTTCTGGCCAGGGTGACTCCCGTCGTCGAGGACAGGAAAACGGGCGGCGCCGCCTCGCGGCATCCGATCGCGCAGTCGTTCATCTGGTAGTTGGACCCCAGCGGGACCTCCGCGCCGGCCGAGGCGGCGTACCCCGCGCTGGCGCCCGTCCACACCGCGCCATCGGCCGATCGCAGCACGCCGTAGAGCACGATCCTGGACGCGCCGTCGAAGGTGACCGGCGCTCCGCCGATGCTCACGCCTTTCACCGCCTCGGGGCTGACCATCATGGGCGTCTCGGCGGTCGGCGCGCCGATGTCGAGGCCGGCGAAGGTTCCGGCCGCGCCGGTGTTCTGCTGCAGCACCCGGCCGCCGGCGGTGAACTGCAGATGGTCGGCCGCCAGCAGCACCCGGCCGGCGTTGGCCGCGCCCGCCGTCTGGCTGGCCGGGTCGAAAGCGGGATCGGCCTGGGCTTGGCTCACGAAATTGTCGTCGCCCATCAGGATGTCGCCCCGCGCGATCATCCGGATCACGCCCAGGCGCGCGCCGGTCGCGCCCAAGGCTCCGGTCAGCCGGATGTCGGCGGGGATGAAGCTGGGCGCGGTCGAGCGCGAGGGCGTCTCCACGAAACCCAGGTTGAGATCCACCGGGCCGCCGCTGGGCAGGACCCGGCCCGCCACCAGCAGTCGCCCTGTCCCGCCCGTTCCCAGCCAGAGGGCCGAGACCCGCGTCGCGTCCAGGGTCAGGTCGTCGACGACCATGTCGGTCGCCCCCCCGGCCCCGCCGGCCGCGCCGCCTTCGATCACCACGTTGCGGCCGCGCAGATGCTGGAATTCGGCGTCGGTGAGTTCGAATCCACCGGCCCCGCCGGCCCCGCCTATCGTGACCGGCTTGTTGACGGGCTTGGCGTTGATGACGATGTCGCCCGCCGCGTTCGCGGTTCCGGCGATCACGTCGCCCTTCAGGTCGAGGTCGGCAGCCGCCAGCGAAACGGCCGGAACGTCGGTGGTCGACCAGACCGGCCAGGCCGTCGTTCCCGCGCCGGAGAGGTCCGACCGCAGCACGCCGGTCGAGGCCACCGTCAGCAGGCCCTGCGCCTCGACGCCCAGATCGCGCGCCGAGTGGATCGTCCCCAAGATGGTCACGTCGCCGCCGACGCCGCCGACCTTCTCGGCGCTCACCGTGACCGAGCGGCCCGATACGTCGCCCAGGATCACGGAACCGCCCTTGGCGGTCGAAACGCCCGTGATGGCCCCGCCGGCCGAGATCAGCACGTCGTTGGTCAATCCCGTTCCCGAGCCGCCCAGCACCTTGGAGCCCGCCGCTGCGGTGAAGTCCCGCGACGACGACAGCAGGATCAGGCTGGCGGGGTCCGAGCTGGTGGTCTGCACCACGGCCGAACCGCCCATGGCGATCTGGGAGGCGAAGACGATGAGATCACCGCCCGCGACCAGGCGATCGGCGACACTGACCGCGCCGCTGCGCGATTGCATCAGCATCGCCCCGCCCGCCAGGATCGGCCCGTTGAGCGTCACCGCGCCGTAGCCCATCGCCTGGACCTCGCCGGCGGCGGTCACCGTCCCCAGGCGAGCGCTGTCGCTGGTGACATAGACGTCGCCGTGGGTCGCCGTGATCGTGGCGCCGGTCGCGTCCAGCCGCGTGGTCGAGCCGTTGTAGCCGCTCGCCGTGCGGGCGGTGTCCGACCCGGCCAGGATGATCACGCCCCGCGTCCCGCCCGGCGCGACGCCGTCCGCCTGGATCACGCCGCTCAGGTTGATCACCGCCGAGAATCCCGAGGCCATCTGCCCGGCGGGTACGGCGATCTCGACATGTCCGCCTGCTCGGGTGCTGCCCGCATGGGTCATGGCCGGCCGGCCGCGTCCCGCGACGCTGGAGGTCCCCACCGCGTTGAGCACCGGCGCGCCGGCCGTCTCGGTGAAGTCGATGACGCCCGCCTCGGACGCCTGGTAGCTGACGGCGCCGGCGGCCGACACCGCGCCGCCCTGGTTCAGGGTCTCGGCCTGCAGCAGCACGAACCCGCTCGTGGCGTCGATACGCGCCCCGCTCTTGAGGGTTATGGCCCCCGCCCCCGAGGCCGTCGACGGGCTCAGGACCAGGTGCGTTGCCGTCATCGCCTGATCCACGTCGGCCAGCGACGCCGTCGCCGCGACGAAGGAGCCGGCGTTGATCCGGGCGCCGGAATTGATGAACACGCCGCCGGGCGAGAACAGCCAGACGCCGCCATTGGCGCTGAGCGTCCCGGCCAGGGTCATCGGCGCGCCGAGCGGCACGCGGTTGAAGGCGATCGCGCCGGCGCCCGGCTGAGTGAACTGCACGGCCTCGCCGGTGGCGATGTTGAACGACGACCAGTCGATCACGGCGCGCTGGCTGGTCTGGGTGATCTGGGTCACGCCGGCGGACGTGCTGATCGAGGCCGAGCCGCGGGTGATCACGCCCCCGACCGGCGCGGCCAGGACGGTCCAGGGCGCGCCGAGGACGGGCGCGGCCAGGAGCGCCGCGGTCGCCAGCGCCCGGCGGCGGAGGTTGCGGACAGGCTTGCGGCGCGAGGTCATCGGGCGACTCCCGAGGTCAGGTGGCGCAACGCCGGGAGCACGCCCTGCAATCCCGCCGTGACATTGAACAGCACCGAGGGGCCGGGCTTGGCCTCGCCCAGGCCCAGCGGCGCGTCCTGGGGCGCGGCGTACAGCAGCTCCAGGCGCAAGGCGCCGGGCGCGTCGAACCGCACGCCCGCGCCGAAGGACGTCAGGTCGCGATGGGCGAACAGGCGATCGAGATCGGCCTTGGGGTTGGACAGGCTGACGGCGTCGAGGAAGACAAAGGGCTCGGCCCGCACGCCCTTGATGAGCTTGAGGCCGGGGTGGCCCAGTTCGAGGCTCACGGCCCTGGCGGTGTCGGCGAAGGCCGCACCCGGCTCGTAGCCCCGGCCGATCGACTGGCTTCCCACCACATACTGCTCGGGCGTCGCCAGCGAAGCCCCGGTGTCCTGGCCTTCCAGCCGGACGGTGCCGACCTGGCCCAGCAGTTTGAGCTGTCCATCGACCCGCCAGCGGAACAGCACCGCCTGGGGGTCGGCTGACGCACGCGACAGGTCCGGATCACCCGCCTGGCTGGCGCCGGCCCAGTCCAGGCCTTGGCGCACTTCCAGCGCGGCCGAGCCGCTGGCGCGCTCGCCCTTGACGGTGACCACGCCGCCGAAGCTGGCGACCCGCAGGGCGTCGTGGCTCAGGCGTTCGGACCCGAAGATCTTGGTCTCCTGGTCGTTGACCTCCAGGGCCGCGCTCAGGTCGATCGCCACCATCCCGTCGTCGACCAGGTTCTGGCTCAGCTCGAACCGGCCGGCCGCGACGTCCGTGGCCAGGTTCAGCGCCGAGACGGCGCCCGCCGGATTGGCCTTGGCGCCGATCAGGGTCAGCCCGGCCTCCGTTCCGTAGGCGTTGAGCTTGCGCTTGTACTGGACGCGCAGCGAATACTGCTTGTCGAAGTCGGGGCTGGCGGCGGCCTGGATCGACGCCTGGTCGCCATAGGCCGAAGCCCCGTAGTAGTCGGCGCCCAGCGACAGCGACCAAGGCCCTACGGGGTCGGCGTTCAGGTTGTTGGCGCCCGCATAGACCCGCCAAGGATGGCGCTGGGTCTCCACGACCAGGTCCATGCCGCCCGGCGCGCTGCCCTGGCGCAAAGCCCCGGCCACCGCCAGGCCCGGCGTGTCGCGCGCCGAAGCATATGCCCGCTCGACCGCCGCCGCGGACAGCGGCTGCACGCCCAGCAACGGCTGGAAGATCCGGGTGGCCTGGCGCCGAGCCGCCGCGTCGTCGCCCAGGACGGTCAGGTCGGTGAGGCGCCCCTCGGTGACCTGGAACCGCACCAGGCCGTCGGCGACCGCCTGCGGCGGCACGGTGACGGCCACGAACGGGTAGCCCCGCTCGGCGTAGATCGCCTCGGCCCGCCGGGCGATCGCCTTCAGGTCATCCAGCGTGACGGACTTGCCGACATAGGCGTTCCACGCCGGGGCCAGATCAGAGGACGGGATGGCGCGCGCGCCCTCGAACCGCGCGTCGCGCAAGACGATCGCCGACGCATCCGGCGGCGACGACACAGGTGCGCCGACGCCACCGGCTTGCGCAGTCGCAAGCGCGACCGCCGCCAAGAACAGATTGTCCAACCGATCCCCCGATCGACCCAGCGCCACGATCCGAGAAAACGGAACAGCGTGATTGCCGACAATACAATCCTATCGTGACGACTCTGCCCAGATCGCTAGGGCGATATCTAAACAATTCCTGAACTGCACAATAACATTGCAGAACCGCTCAAAAAGGAGGGGAAAGATTTCACTTGCAAGCCAGGTTTGAGCGGCGATCGAGCACTTCGCTCGGACCGAGGCTTCTCCAACCTGGTCGCCGTCATGCGCTCGCAGGGCTTTCAGCCTGTCTGCCGCCCTCGTCAGAACCGCAAGGTCTCCTAGTCCACCATAACCTCGCCGACTTCATGGGGCTCAGCGCGCGACGGGGCGCCGGAAACTCTTCGACGCGCCACCCTGGGTTATAAACCATTGCATTACTGTCGCATAACGGTGTTCTCTTGATACAAGAGCAGCGGGGGCGCAGGCGATGGACAAGGCGTGGATCAAGGATCGGCGGTTTTCATCCCTCTCGATCAAGGACCTCCTGGAAGCGCGGGAGGCTTATCACGTTCACTTGGCGCACCTCGAAAACGTGTTCGCCACGGCCATTGGCCGCTATCTGATCCGTCGCGAGGATCCTGAATTCACCAATCCCGAAGCGACCGACGGACCACCGGCCACGGCGCCAAGAACCCTGCACAATTCGGCGGCCACCAAGTGGTCTTGGCCATGCCTCCTGGTCTTCGTCGACAAGTGGACCAAGCGCTCGGACTTTGCCGATCGGCCCGACGCGATGGTGCCGCGCTATCTCTATCTTCCGGACGGCCGCGTCGTGCCCACCTGCGTCGTCTTCGCCGATCGCGCCGATCAGATCCACCCCGACGCCACGCCGCCGGCTTTTCCCAGCGACCTTTTGGGCGGCGGCTACCCCGCCCTCCAAGACGTCCAGGGCCGAACGCGTCTTGGATCGATCGGATGCCTTGTCACGGACGGAGACCAAGTCTTCGCGCTGACCAACCGTCACGTCACCGGCGAGGCCGGGCGCGAAACCTACACCATGGTCGCCAATCGCCGGCAACGGGTAGGCGTGAGCGCCGGCCGAGAGCTTGGCAAGCGGCCATTCGCCGAGGTCTACGCCGGCTGGCAGGGGTCGCGCGTTCAGCTCAATCTCGACGCCGGCCTGGTCCGCGTCGATGACATCACCCGCTGGACCGCGCAGGTTTTCGGGATAGGCGAGCTTGGTCCGATCTGGGATCTCAATATCGACAGTTTCAATCTCGACGTCATCGGTTGCCCGGTCAAAGCCTATGGCGCATCCGGTGGCTCGCTCGAAGGCCAGATTCAAGCGCTGTTCTTCCGTTACAAGACGCGCGGCGGCGTCGAATACGTCACCGATTTTCTGATCGGCCCAAGGCAAGGCGCCACGATCGTCGGCACACGCCCTGGCGACTCCGGCACGATCTGGTTTGAGGATCCGCCCCCGTCAGCGGACCACGACCGCGCCGGTTTGCAGGCTCCGCGCCTGCGTCCCTTCGCCATCCAATGGGGTGGTGAAAGCCTGACATCGCCGGGCTCGGGCGGGGTGCGGGACTTCGCGCTCGCCACATGCCTTTCGACCGTATGTCGCGAACTGGACGTCGAGATCGTCACCGATTGGAACATCGGCCAACCGGAGACATGGGGAGCGGTCGGGCATTTCAAGGTGGGGGCCCTGGCCTGCGAACTGGTGAGCGAAGGCTGGCTGCATGAACTCTTCATGCTCAACCTGGCCAATATCGGCTACGATGACACCGCGCTGGGACGCAAGCTGCCCGCCCATCCCCAAGACAAATTCGTTCCGCTCGCCGATGTCGCCGATTTTGTCTGGCGCAATATCCGCAAGACCGACGACAACAATCACTTCGCCGACATAGATCACGAAGCGGGCGTCGATGATGATGTCCCAAACGAGATGCGCGGACGGTCTCTGCTGGATCTCACCGAGGGTCACCCAGAGCGGGTGCATCCCGACTATTGGAACCAGTTCTACGCGGCTATCGACGAGTCCAAGCGCGGAGCCCTGCCCTTTCGGGTTTGGCAGATCTACGATGCGATGGTCGACTTCGCGCACGGAGGCCAGATCACCCAGTTCATCTGCGCCGCCGGCCTGATGGCCCACTATGTCGGCGACGCCTGCCAACCTCTGCACGTCTCCGAGCATCACCATGGCCGGAACGAAGAGGAATCGGGGGTGCACAGCGCCTACGAGACGGCGATGCTCGCCCAGAACGCCGCTGCAATGATCGCCGAGGTCAGTCAGGTGCGACAGGACTGGCCGCACGTATCCCCGATCGGGGGCGGCGGCCAGCACGCCGCGATCGCCGTGGTCGAACTCATGCGACGCACCGTTCAGGCGCTACCGCCCCTGACGGTCATCGATGTCTTCAACCGCTCGGAAGGCTCCGATCGCTCCAAGAAGATGTGGCGGGCCCTGGGCCACGAGACCGCCGCGCGTCTGGTCGACGGCGCCACGACCTTGGCGAGGATCTGGGAGGGGGCCTGGCGGGAGGGTCGAGGGGCGGCGGATGATCCGGCGCTTCCCGTTCAGGCCGAGAGCCAGGAAGCCCTGATGGCGCTCTATCTGGACAAGACATTTCTGCCGTCCTCGAGCCTGCAGAAATTGACCGTGCGAGATGGACGCATCGTCTCCGCGCCCGAGCCGCCGCATCGTCCCAGGCGCCCTAATTGAAGCCGCGCCTGCGTCCGAGCCGTCACGCATCCAAGAACGCGGGCGTTTCGTCCTTAGCTGGAAGGCGAACTTCGTCCATTCGTCGATGGAATCGGGCGTTCGTGAAAATGGCGGAGACGGAGGGATTCGAACCCTCGATACCCTTTTGAGGTATGCCGCTTTAGCAAAGCGGTGCCTTCAGCCTCTCGGCCACGTCTCCTCCTGAG
>FTCT01000038.1_pt1 | contig 28737 bp, 13 predicted proteins | sample 1658881 | NCBI WGS metagenome assembly FTCT01 (sample SAMEA3914864, study PRJEB12502) | metagenome | biome: forest; material: soil | place: USA | collected 2012-03-12 | depth 0.3 m | reverse complement strand
TTCGCCATGCTGATGAACTTCCCGCGCTTCAACAAGATGAAGGGCATGGGCCAGATCGTGTCGTGGTCGGTGCGCGACGAAAGCCTGCACTGCGAAGGCATCATCAAGCTGTACCACGCCTTTGCCAAGGAAACGAAGGCTGTGACGCCGTCGGTCGCCGACGACATCATCGACTGCTGCAAGACGGTGGTGAAGATGGAGGACAAGTTCATCGACCTGGCCTTCGAAATGGGCCCGGTCCAGGGCATGACCGCCGCCGACATCAAGTCCTACATCCGCTACATCGCCGACTGGCGCCTGCGCCAGCTGGGCCTGCCGGAAGTCTTCGGCGCGGTGAAGGAAAACCCGCTGCCGTGGCTCCAGGTCCTGCTGTCGGGCGTCGAGCACGCAAACTTCTTCGAAGCGCGCGCCACCGAATATTCCAAGGCCGCGACCAAGGGCCAGTGGACCGGCGGCGAGGGCGTGTGGGGTGCGTTCGACCAGCTGATGAAGAAGCGCGCCGAAGCCACCAAGGCGCCCGTCTAGCGCTGTATTCTCTGCCGTTTGGCGTGCCGCGAACGCATTCCATTAACGAAATCCCGCTAGGTCTGTCATATCCGTTGCGGCAGGTTTTTCTTGCGGTGCAGCGGATATGAACTATCCTCGCCTCGTTTCCGGAAAACGGGGCATTCGCAGGCTTTGGGGAGAGACATCGGGCATGACCGGCGCTGCGGTCTCGGCTATCGCGACAGGACCGCAAACGGCCACCGCCTCCCTTTGGTTCGAGGGGCGTCCCTGATGCCCGCCACGGTCACCGTCGCCATTACCGCCTTCAACGCCGAACGCACGATCGAACGTGCGTTGCGCTCGGCGCTCCACCAGACACTTCAGCCGCTCGAAATCCTCGTCGTCGACGACGGCTCGACCGACGGCACGGTGGCGGTGGTTGAGCGCATCGCGGCCGAGCACGGCCTGATCCGCCTGATCCGCCACGATCGCAATCTCGGCGTCGCGGTGGCGCGCAACCGCCTGGTCGCCGACGCCAGGGGCGATACGCTCGCCTTCTTCGACGACGATGACGAAAGCCTGCCGCGCCGTCTCGACGTCCAGCTCCACCGTATCCTCGAATACGAGGACCGGCTTGAACACGAAAACAGGCGGGGCGAGACCCTGATCGTCTGCCACACGGCGCGCCGCCAGGTCTTCCCCAAGGGCCGCCGCCATGTCGAGGCCGCCATCGGCAGCCATTTCGACCTGCCCGCGCCCCATGGCCTGGAGATGGTGCAAAAGATCCTGGCCGGCCGGCGCGTGCGCAACGGCTACGGCACATGCGCGACTTCCAGCCAGATGGCGCGCGTCTCGACCTATCGCGCGCTCGGCGGCTTCGACCCCGCCTTCCGCCGCTACGAAGACACCGATTTTTGCGTCCGCCTGGCGGCCGCCGGTGGACACTTCGTCGGCATCGGCGAACCCCTGGTGACCCAGTACATGACCGTCTCGGACGACAAGCAGCTCGAAACCGAGCTCAGCTACGCCCGCGCCATGATCGACAAGCACCGCGCCCTTTTCATTTCGCCGGAGGACTGGGCGTTTTCGCGCGCCTGGCTGGAGCTGAAATACCTGTCGCTGGCCAACAAGACGGGGACGTTTGCCGCCGGTCTGAAACTGCTGATGCAGAGGCCCGTGTCGGTGATGATGCGCGCGGCCAACGCCATTCCGATGACGCGGTCGCGCGCCGCGCGGCGCAAGCTGCATGCCCAGCCCGAAAGCCGCTTATAGGGCGTTTACGGCGGTCCGCCCATGCCGGACTGTTTTTCTTACGGTCTGCGTCCTAACCTGTTTTCTCCGCTGAAGACCCGATTTCGGGACACTCGGCGGTATTGAAGACCAGGGACGCCGCATCCGGTCATAGTGCACTCCCCGCCGGGTGTTCATAGGATGTGGCGTCCCTGGCTTTGCGCTTGCGCTCAAGCCTCAGGGACGCGCCTGCCCAGATCAGGCCAGTTCCGGAAGCTCTTCGGCCAGGTCGAAGCCCAGCATTTCCGCCGCCGCCTGCGACGCATCGATGCACGCCTCGTCGCCGGCCAGGACCAGGCGGTTGATGCCGACCGCGCGCAGTTGCGCCGCCAGATTTCCGCTCGAAAAAATGTCGCGATCGTGCCGCGCCACGACCCAGTCGGGGAAGCGCGGATTGAGCGCGTCGACCAAGCCCCAGCCGTCGCTGCGGGCGGCCTCGCGCACGAACACGATCTGCGTCTTCTCCCGCCGCGCCTTGTCGACGGCGGCGCAAACGCGGCGCACGGCGAAGGCGTCGTCGCGCGCGCGGTCGATGACGATCAGGGCAAACTTGCCGTGATGCGAGGGCTTATGTTCGGCGGGGAGGGACATGGGCGTCTCCGGGTCGAAGGTGTGGACCGGAGGCTGGGTCATCTAACCCCCGGTCCCTGTTGCTGGGCGGGGGTAGGGGGAGGTGCTTAAACCGAGTGCACACAACCGCCCGACGCCCCGCCACTGGCGGTCGTCGTAAGGGTTACGGCTGCGGTTCGGTTGTTGCACATGTGCTTAAGGTGACACAGGACCCCGTTTTCGTCAACCACGCAGCCTTGCCTTTGGCGGCTCAATGCGATTTACTCTTTCTGCGCTCAGGGGCCGCGCGGGCTCGCCGCATAAGCGGCGGCGTGCGGTCGCACGCTGCCAGGCTTCGGTGAAGGATCATCGCAGCCTGGTGACGGGGCGTTAATTCGGGGGACTTCATGAACAGACGTGTATTGGCGATGGGTGCGGCCCTGTGGCTGGCGGCGGGGACGGCGCACGCCGCGGACAAGCTGGCCTTCGGTCCGGCGCCCGACTGGGTCAGGCCCGTGACGCTGGCGGCCGGCCCGGTGCGCAAGATGTCGCTGATGCCCGTGGCCCTGATCAACCGCTCGCTGCAGGCCAATCTCGCCAGTTCCGGCGATACCATGTATTCCGAAACGGCGATCGTCATCCAGTCGCCCCTGGGTCTGTCCGCCGGTCAGCCGACCGTGATCTGGAACCCGGCGACCGACGACGTCACGATCCACAAGGCCAAGATCATCCGCGGCAGCCAGGTCATCGACCTTCTGGCCCAGGGCCAGAAGTTCATCATCCTGCGCCGGGAAAAGGATCTCGAACACTCGATGATCGACGGCAAGCTGACCGCCGTGCTGCAGACCGAGGGCCTGGAGGTCGGGGACATCCTGGTCTTCGCCATGTCGATCACCCACCATATGTCGGCGCTCAAGGGCAAGTCGGAAGGCCGCTGGACCCTGCTCGACGGCGAAGGCATCAGCCGCCTTGACTACAGTATCCGCTGGCCCGCCGCCAAACCCGTCAAGTGGATGGTCACCGACGACCTGCCGCCACCGACCGTGACCAGGGATGCCTACGGCACGACGCTGAATTTCAATCTGGCCGACTACCGCCGGCAGGATCCGCCGGAAGGGGCGCCGTCGCGCTTCGCCCAGACCGGACAGCTGGCCTATACGGAATTCCCGACCTGGGCCGAGGCCTCGGCCACCATGGCGCCGATCTTCCTCAAGGCCGCCCAGCTGGCGCCCAATTCCCCCGTCCACGCCGAGGTCGCGCGCATCCGTGCCTTCAGCTCGGATCCCAAGGTCCAGGCGGCCGCCGCCCTGCGCCTGGTGCAGGAAAAGACGCGCTACGTCTATATCGCGGCCAATGAAGGCGGCTACTTCCCGGAAACCGCCGACGCCACCTGGCTGAAGCGCTACGGCGATTGCAAGGCCAAGACGGTCCTGCTGCTGGCCATCCTCAATGAGCTCGGCATCGACGCCGCGCCGGCGCTGGTCGACACCGAAGGCGGCGACGCGGTCGGCGACGACCTGCCGCGTCTCGGACCCTTCGACCACGTCATCGTCCGCGCCCGCATCGACGGCAAGACCTACTGGATGGACGGCACGCGCTACGGCGACGGCGACATCGACCGCCTGCCGGTGCCGGCCTATCACTTTGCCTTGCCGCTGACCGCGCAGGGGACGAACCTCGAAAAGATGGTCATCCCGCCGCTCGACATCCCCACCAAGGACATCGATCTCACGCTCGACGCCACGGCCGGTTTCGAGACGCCGGCGCCGGCCCACGCCGAGGTCGTCATCCGCGGCGACCAGGCGATCGGGGCCGGGGTGGCGTGGGCGACCGTCCTGCCCGACGAGCTCGACGACAGGCTGAAAGCCCGCTGGCACGTCCTCTATCCGTGGATCGATCCGGAGACCGTGTCCTACGAATACAAGCCCGCCATCCAGGAGCTCCGCCTCGTCATGGACGGTAAGGCGAAGATGTATTGGGCGCCGGCGCGGTCCGGCCGAGGCCGCCGCTACGAAACCGACGGCTACGATGTCGGCCTTGCCGTCATGGACGAAAAAGCGCGCCCCAAGGCCATCGATCGTGAAAAAGTGCCGCATGCCGACGCCCCCGTGGCGGTGACCCACCCCCTGTTCCAGCGCGCGCACGAGACGATCAAGCTGCCTGACGCCGGCAAGGGCTTCGCGGTCATCGGCACCAATGTCGACAAGACCGCCTATGGCCTCGAAATGAAGCGCGTCATGGAAATTAAGGACGGCGTCTTCACCATGACCGCCTCGACACGCAGCACGACCGACGAAATCCCCTATGCCGTGGCCAAGGCGTCCGAACAGCCCCTGGCGCAGGCCAGCAGCACCAAGGTCCTGATCGAGGCGCCGCTGAAATCGCCCGACGTGGCCCTCAATTCGACCACGGTGGCGGAAGGCCAGAATGCGTCGGGTGTGAATCAGCCGACCATTACGTCAAGCGACGAGGCTTCGTCCCCGGGTGACGACGACACGCGCAAGCCCGCGGTCAAGGTCGATACGCCCAAGGACGCGCCGCGCACCTTCGAAGAGAATGCCAAACTCTACAGCGGCTATAACTGGAATTAGGTTTTCCAGCCCAAGCGCATAGCCGGCGAGGGTCAAAAGACCGAAAAAAGGATCGCCCTTGCCATCGGCGATAATCGCCGTTGGAATCACTCCGCCCGGCCGGCGCGCTGGGCGGCGTCCTCGCTGAGGTGCCGCGCCAGCAGGTCTTCCAGCTTGTCGGGATCGAAGGGTTTCGAGATGTAGTCGTCCATGCCGGCGTCGAGGCACTTCTGCCGGTCGCCGGTCAGGGCGTGGGCGGTCATGCCGATGATGCGCACCGGCGGCAAATGGCCGTCGGACTGCATCTTGCGGATGACGGCGGTCGCGGTATAGCCGTCCATGACCGGCATCTGCACGTCCATCAGCACGATGTCGAACGGCGCGTTTTCCAGCTTCTGGATCGCCTCCTTGCCATTGCTGGCGACGACGACTTCGTAGCCGGCGTCCTGCAGCAGGGTCAGGGCGACGATGACATTGCCTTCGTAGTCTTCGACCAGCAGGATACGCTTGCGGTTGGAAATCGCCGTACGCACGGGTGGCGAGGGCTGGCGGGTCAGAAGGACGGACTGGGGTTCGTCGTCGTTGTCCGCGATGGTCTCGATCTTCTGCAACGGCAGGATCAGGGTGAACTTCGACCCCATGCCCTCCTGGCTGAAGACCTGGATGTCTCCGCCCATCAGGGTGACCAGGTTGCGTACGATGGCCAGGCCCAGGCCCGTGCCGCCGAAGCGCCGCGAAATCGTCTCGTCGGCCTGGACGAACTTGTCGAAGACGCGCGCGATCTGTTCGGGCGTCATGCCGATGCCGGAATCGACGACGTCGATGCGCACCTTGTTGTCGCCTTCGGGCTTGACCAGGACGTTGACGAAGCCCTCGTCGGTGAACTTCAGCGCGTTCGACACGAGGTTCAGCATGACCTGGCGGATGCGCGCCACGTCGCCGACATAGTTCATCTGGGCGCGCGGCGGCGCCTTCAGGGTCAGCATCAGGTCTTTTTCGAGCGCGCGGACGTTCATCACCGAGCGCACCTCTTCCAGCACGTCGCCGAGATTGAAGGGCTTGAGCTCGATCTGCATCTCGCTCGACTCGATCTTGGCGATGTCCAGCAGGTCGTTGATCAGGTTGAGCAGCGAATTCGACGACAGGCGCAGCGTCGCGATGAATTCGCGCTGCTTGTCGGTCAGCTTCGGGTCGCGGTCGAAGATATTGGCGATTCCGATGATGGCGTTCATCGGCGTGCGCAGTTCGTGGCTCATATTGGCCAGGAACTCGCTCTTGGCCAGGCTGGCCTCCTCGGCCGCCATGCGCTCGGACTGGTTGGCGATATGGATGATATTCTGCGCCATCTCGACGTCGTCGCGCGACCATGGGCGCGACCTGTTGCGGACCTCCTGTTTCCACAGATCGAACGAGGCGCGCGGGACCAGGCGATAGCCGGCCTTTTCCTCGACCGCGGCCTTTTCCGGATTGCCCGCCCAGTTCACCGACTTGGCGATGGCGTCCCGGAACCAGACGATATAGTCGCGGCGCATATGGCTGATCGGCGCGGCCAGGAAGCCGCCTTTCAGGTTTTCCAGACCCGGCACACCGGCGCAGAAGGTTTCCGCCTCCGCGGTTTTGACAACCGATCCGGGGTGCTTGTCGTGCAGCCAGTCCGTCAGGGCGCGGATGGTGTCGGTGTCGGGCGTGGCGTCGAAGCCGTGGATCTGGCCCTTGTACTGCACGGCCATGCCGTGGGCCTTCATGGCTTCCAGCGCCAGTTCCTTTTTTTCGACCAGCAGGTCGTAGAGATTGAAGTGCGTGCCCAGCGTGGCGGCCAGCCGCTCGACGATCAGCTTGCGTTTTTCCACGTCGGCCCGGTCGACCAGTTCCTCGAGCGAAGACAGCTGCGCCGAAAAAATATGGCCCATGATCTCCGACACCACGCGAATGCGGTAGGGCACGTGGTAGGGCGTATTATGGTGGCAGGCGATCAGGCCCCAGAAGCGGCCGTTCTGGATGATGCTGACCGACATCGACGCCTGGACGCCCATATTGGCCAGGTACTGCACGTGCACGGGCGACACGCTGCGCAGCACCGACAGCGACATGTCGAGCGCCTTGTTGATGTGCGGATTCCGCGCCGGCAGGACGGGCACCGGCGCATAGGCGATATCCGAGATCAGGCGGATGAAGTTTTTCATATAGAGGGCGCGCGCCTGGGCGGGAATGTCCGACGCCGGGAAGTGCAGACCCAGATAGGAGGCCATGTAGGGGGCGCGGCTTTCCGCGACGACTTCGCCGTTCCAGTCCTCGTCGAAGCGGTAGAGCTTGACGCGGTCGAAGCCGGTGATCTTGCGGATCTGGTCGGTGACGAAGTCGTGGAGCTCCTGGGGTTTGCGCTGATCGCGCATGCCCACGGCAAAGGTGCGCAGTTCATCGTAGAAGAAGTCGCGTTTCAGTGACTTTTCGTCGTCGACGATTTCGAGTTCGACGACGACATAGCCGTCGGACATATGCACGACGGTATCGAAGGTCTTGCCGCCGATGTGCATGACGCTCGATTGCAGCGGAGTCAGTTCGCGGCGCACGGTGATATGGCGGATGGTCTCGGCCTGTTCGGCGCCGAGGACGGTATCGAGCGCCGCGCCGATGGCGGCTTCGTGGGCAATGCCGGTCCACATCTCCAGGTTTTCGCTGGCCTGCAGGACGGTATTGGTTTCGGGATCGAGCACCAGCAGGACGCCGTAGGGCTGGATCGAGCCGGGCGTGTGGATCGGCTCCTGGTCGCATCCCTTCAGGGCGCCTTCAAGTTGGTCTTCGGTCAGTTGCTGGCGGGGCTTGAAGGGCATGCTGGTCTTTCAAGGTTTGTACGACGTCGCAGACGGCGGCGACGCCCCTGAAGCATGCCACGGCTGTATCTATGGTCTCATCCGGGTCCAGAAAGGCCGCTTTCGAGAATAAGTTTTCAATAAACTTCTTCCACCTTGTGCCGTTTTGCTCGCCGAAGCCGGCGAAAAACTGTTGATCGCTTAAAGGGTTAAGTCCCAGGACGCGCGTGAGGTTGCGGCTGATCACCGTGCCGCCCAGCGTCGAGCCCTGTTTGACGTAGAGATAGCCCCACAGGTGCGATTCCGTCACAAGCACGGGCAGGCCGATGCCGGGCAGGACCAGCGGCTTCAGGCCCTGGCGCGCCAGATCGTGGGCCAGCCAGTCGCGTACGGGCGCGCTTTCGCCGACGCCTCCGTCCAGGCGGCCGTAGAAGGCGTCAAAGGCCAGAAGCGCGTACTGGTAGTCGCGCAAGGTCAGGCGGGGCGAAATCAGCGGCGCGAGCAGCGGATGATGGTGCAGGGCATCGTGCGCGTCGCGCGTTTCCGTGCGCAGGCGGTCGAGCAGGGTGGCGTCCGCCCGACCCATTCAGAACATGCGGCCGGGCAGGGGCTGCGGCGTGCAATAGCCGCGTTCTCCGCGGTGCTCGGCATTGTTGCGGAAGCCCAGGAAGCCGCGGTCGATCTCCTCGGCATAGAAGGCGCCCTGCGACCGGTCGAGGGTGATGCGCAGGGCGTCGCCCTTCTTGGTCACCTGGTTGACCAGATAGTAGGCGCTGCCGGTAACATTGGCCGGGCACATGGCGTCGAGGCAGATCGAGTCGCGGATCAGCGAATTGTGCGACGGCTCGACGAAACTGAACTTGAAGTCGGCGTGCTGGTCCGGGAAGACCGCCGACGGGAACAGGTCGATGAAGAAGACGCCGTGGCTGATGACGCGGTTGCCCGCCAGGACCTGGGTCTCGCAGCGCAGCGAGATCTCCGCCGGCGCGGACACGGTCGGCGCCACATTGGGTAGGGCGGTTGGCGGCGGCGGCGGTGGGGGAGGAGGTGGTGGCGCCGGGAGGCTGGCGCGCGGCGCGATGGCGGTGTCGCTGGCCGGCGGGATCGGCTTGTTGGTCTCGGACGGCTGCGGCAGGGCGTCGGGCGTGGTCGCCACGGTCGCCGGGCCGGGATTGACGTGCTGCGCCGGAACCGGCGGGGCCAGGGTCGAATAGGGAACGGGCGCGGCGGGCTTCACCGGCGCGGGCGTGGCCGCTTTTTTGCGCCGGGCCTTGCGGTGATGCTTCGCCTTGACGGGCGTATCCGATTCCGCCCCTTCGGCATGGGCGTGCACGGGGACGAATGCGGGCGCGGAGCCCAGCAGGAGCGCCAGGGCGGCGACGGACAGCAGCGATTTTGAAACCGTCTTCATGCCTCTTCGTCGAACCTGTTGGCCACCAGCTCGGTCAGGGCCTTGACGGCGGCCTCGGCCTGCTCGCCCTCGGCCTCGATCAGAATCGTCGAGCCCTTGGCGGCGGCCAGCATGAGAAGGCCCATGATCGACAGGGCGTCGACGCGGTTGTCATCCTTGATAACGAAGATCTGGGTGTCGTCGAAGCTGGACGCCAGCTTGACGAACTTCGCCGAAGCGCGGGCATGCAGGCCTTTGTTATTGCAGATTTCGACTTGCGCACGCACCGGGGAAGTTGTCTCGTTCATGGTCGCCCCTGTCGGGTGGCAGGTCCATCTGCCGGCAGGAATGATGAAAGAATTCGAAGGCCTAGTCCAGTCAAATTCCGGTCAATAGCCGGTGCGGCGCGACAACACGTCGCGCTGGGCGCGCAACTTCTGGCGCAGCGATTCCAGCTCGGCCGTTTCGGTCGCCACCAGCAGATATTCGCGGACCTGCTCCAGGTGATAGCGCATGGCGGACCGCGCCGCCGCCGGATCGTGGTTCCTCAGCGCCGTGACGATCGCCTCGTGCTCCTCGATGCGCGCCGCGCGGCCGCCGCCCTGGGCGCGGCCCATGATCTGCGAGGCCAGCGGCGAACGCGTACGCAGGTCCCACATGTGCTCGATCGTGTCGATCAGGGCGCTGTTCTCGGTGATGCCGGCCAGGTGGCTGTGGAATTCGCGGTCGGCCTGCTCGCATTCGGCCTCGTCGCCGTTGCGCATGCGCTCGATGAGGTTTTCCAGCCGTGCTATGTCGGCGTCGTTGACGCCGGCCGCGGCCACGGCGGCGGTCTCGCCCTCGATGATGATGCGCGCCTCGATCAGTTCGAAGGCGCCGACATTGAGGTCTTCGCGCGCCGGCGGAGCTTCGTCGCCGCGTTCAGGGGCGACGACGTAGATGCCCGAGCCGTGGCGGATTTCGACGACGCCGTAGATTTCCAGCGCGATCATGGCTTCACGCACGGTCGGGCGGCTGACGCCAAAAGTCTCGGCCAGCTCGCGCTCGGGCGGAAGCTTGTCGCCCGGCACATAGGTGCCTTTACGGATCGCGTCGGCCAGTTCGTCGGCGACGCGCCGGTACAGCCGGTCGCTCTTGTTGTTTGTCAGGCTCATTTGTGTCGCCAATAATTTTTCTGTTTTAATTAAACGCAATCGGGGCTGCGGCGCAACACACTGATCAGTCAATTGCATCCCGTGCGCGAAGCCTATTGCAATCTTATAAGGGTTGGCACAGTTGCGCAGTGGTTAATGTCTGCTCAAGGATAACTTCGTCATGAATTCCTCCCTGATTTTCCGGGCTGTGTCCGTCGGAGCCGTCCTGGCCGGCCTGGCGCTGGTCCCGTCCCTCGCCGCCGCCCAGGCGCCCGCCCAGCTCGACGGCTATTGCTATGTCCGCAAGAGCGAGATGCAGCGCAATTCCGAAATCGATTCCTACGGCGTGAAGCGCGCCTATGCCCGCTGCTATAACGGAGTCTACTACGCCTATAGCGGTGAGGCGGTGTCCGCTCCGGCCGCCCCCGACGGCTATCAGGTCGCCTATTATACGCGCCGACCCGGCAACGAATATTATGCGCGCGTCGTCGACGCCGACACGCGCTACCAGTCGAGCCAGAGCTATAGCAGCACCAGCACCTATACCGGGGGCGACGCTTACGCTACCACTTCGGGCTATGGCGCGACCGCCTATGGTGACGACGACGACCAGGGCCAGACCGGTTATACGCGCGGCTCCGACGCCTATGACGACGGGCGCGGCGACTATCGCGACGACCGCTCCGACGCGCGTGACTATCGTTCCGCGGACAACGGCGACCGCGATTATACCAGCCATTCGGCGGTCCAGGGCTGGCGCGACGATGCCGGTCAGTGGCACGTCGGCCGCCCGCGCGCCGTCGGCTGGCAGGACGAGGCCGGCCGCTGGCACATCGGCTCGATCGATATCTACGGCTGGCGCGACGCGCGCGGCCAATGGCACGAAAGCCAGGACGACGACAATGGTGACAACAATGCCGGCAATGACGGCGACGGTCGCAACTACAGCTACACGGCGCCTTCGTCGCGCTACGGCAACTACTGACGCGGACCCGGGCTTTACCGGGGATAAGAAAAAGCCCGTTTGGAACGATCCAGACGGGCTTTATTTCTCAGCTGACCTGCGGGCGCGCGCGGGATTTCGGCGGCGCATTGGGCTCGTTCACGCTTCTCGGCATGTCCGGCAGGGCGCTCATGCGCGCCTGGGCCTGGGCAGCTTCGTCGCGCGTGCCGAAGAACTGCACACGGCCGCCTTGCAGCATCATGACATTATCGACGCAACCCATCACGCCGGCCCGGTGGGCGATGACGATGACGGACCCGCCCAGTTCGCGGAACAGCATCAGGGCGCGCACCAGCAGGGTCTCGCCCTGGCCGTCCATATTGGAATTGGGCTCGTCGAGCACCAGGATCTTCGGCCGGCGATAGAGCGCACGCGCCAGGGCGATCAACTGCGATTGTCCCGCCGATAGGCCGGCGCCGTTCGGGCCCAGCAGGGTGTTATAGCCGTTGGGCAGGCGCAGGATCAGCTCGTGGATGTCGGCGTCGCGCGCCGCCTGCACGACCGCGGCGTCGATTTCCTCGAGATCTCCGCCCGTCAGGTTTTCGAAGCGGCAGATATTGTCGCGGATCGAGCCTTCGAACAGGCAGATGTCCTGCGGCACATAGCCGATGTGCGTAGCCAGGCGCTGGCTGTCCCATTCGCGGCGGTCGGCGCCGTCGAAGCGGACATGGCCGACATCGTAGCTTTCCGCGCCGACCAGCACGCGCGCCAGGGTCGTCTTGCCGGCGCCCGAAGGGCCGACGACGCCCAGGATTTCGCCCGGCTTCACGGTGAAGGTGACCTGGTTGAGGACGTATTGGCGCTGGACCTGGTTCAGCACCGACAGGGTTTCGACCTGAATCAGCCCTTGCGGCGCCGGCAGGGCCGTGACGGGGCGCTCGGCGTGGCTGACGGTGAACAGGTCGTTCAGCTCGAAGAAGGAGTTGTAGCCGTTGACCAGGCTCTTCCACGAGGTGATGACCTGATCGATCGGCGCCATGGAGCGCGAGATGAGCAGCGAGGCGGCGAAAACCGCGCCGGGGGAAATCTGGTGATCGATGGCCAGGAGGGTGCCGAAGCCCAGGCCGGCCGACTGCATGAGCAGCCGGATGAACTTGGCGGCGGTGCGATAGCGGTTGCCCGACAGGCTGGCTTGCAGGCCTTCGCCGAGGCCCTCGCGACGGCGGGCCGTCTGCGCGGTGACGACGGCGCCGACCATGCCGAGCGCGCGGATCGTATCGGATCGCTGCAGCAGCTGGTCCTGGGTGGCGTGCGCCTTGGCCATCTGGCGGCCGGCGTGGGTCAGGCGGTCCATGGTGGCGCGTTCCTGCGCCCAGGAGATGAGCGCCATGGCGACGGCCGCGCCGAGGCAGAGCAGGCCCAGCCACGGGCTGAGCAGGCTGCACAGGATGACGTAGATGAGGATCCACGGCACGTCGAGCAGGGCGGACACGCCGGGGCCGCTGAGCGCGGCCTTGAACTGGTCGAAGTCGCGCATGGCGTTCTGGAAGCGGACCGTGCCCGAGGTCTGGCGCGGAATGGCCAGGACGTGACGCATGACCTGCGTCGCCAGAAGGCTGTCGAGCCGCATGCCCGATCGCACCAGCAGGCGCCCGCGCAGATTGTCGAGCGCGGTCAGGGTCAGGTAGGCGAAGGCGGCCATCAGGCTCATGTACAGCAGCGTCATCAGGCCGTTGGTCGGCATGACGCGGTTGTAGACCTGCAGCATGTAGATGGTCGGTGTCAGGTAAAGCAGGTTGACGAAAAAGCTGAAGACCGCGGCGAACATCAGGTGCCGGCGGCAGGCATTGACTGCGCCAGCCAGCGTTTCGTGAATCTTTTTGCCCGCTATGACCATCCGTGCCCCCGGTCGCCGTCAAGTAAATGTGGCGAAATCTTGCCCAAATCGGCCTAATTGTGGCCGAACCGTCGGGCTGTTAACTTGTTAATCGAAATGATGAAAAGTAATGCCGCTTTCGCAAGGGCAAAAAATACGGACACGGACCTGAAAAGGCAATAGTTTTTTCCCAGGCGCGCTGCTATAAATCCGCGGCATTGGATTAGGCGCATTCCCCGGAATGGTAAAGCGGTTTCGGCCGGATGCGCGATATAGCTTCGAGACATTTTCACACGGGGGATTACGCACGACCATGGCCAAGACGAACCTGCTTGCTCCCATCCGCACCGGCCTGACGCGCATCATCGACGGCCCAACGACCGGCGTGGCCGTACCCGAAGCGACGCCTACCGACAGCCCCGACCGCGACGTCCGCGCCGGCATGTGGGTCGTGTTTGCCTTCTTCGGCGTCTTCCTCGGCTGGGCGGCCCTGGCGCGCGTCGACGCCGCGGTCACGGCGCGCGGCAAGATCATCGTGTCCGGTGACCGCCAGCAGGTGCAGAACAAGACGGGTGGCGTGATCAAGAAGGTCCTGGTGCACGAAGGCGATCAGGTGACCAAGGGGCAGATCCTGGTCGAACTGGCCGGCGACGAGTCGCAGGCTTCGACCGAGTCCTATACGGCGCAATATATTTCACTCAAGGCTCAGGAAGCCCGCCTCATCGCTGAGGAAATCGGCGCGGGCACCTTCTCGGAGCCCGCTGAATTCGCCAAATATACCGGCGCAGACCGCGTCCTGGTCGAGCAGGCCATGCAGGTCCAGCGTCGCGCCATGCAGGCGCGCCGTCAGTCGCTGGGGGCGCAGATGTCGGTCCTGGCCCAGCAGGAACTCCAGTCGCGCGAGACCATCCAGGGCACGCAGGAACGCATCGACGCCAATCAGAAGCAGCAAAGGCTGACCTCCGAGGAACTGTCCGGTGTCAAGTCGCTGAACGAGAAGGGCTTCGCGCCGACGACTCGCGTCCGCAGCCTGGAAAGCAGCCTGGCCGGCCTGCAAGGCGATAACGGCGCCCTGCGCGCCAACATAGCCCAGGCCAATGCCACGATCAGCGAAAGCCAGATGCGCGCCGTCAGCCTGCGCCGGCAGAACGACCAGGACGTCGTGACCGACCTGCGCGACACCCAGTCGAAGCTGTCCAATATCCTGCCCATGCTGGGCGCCGCCAGGACCGAATTCGACCGTACCCAGATCCGCGCGCCGGTGACCGGCAAGGTCATGGGCCTGATCACCACGACCGAGGGCGCGGTGCTCACGCCGGGCGAAAAGGTCATGGACGTCGTTCCGGAATATGCGCCGCTGGTCATCGAGGCCCTGGTCGCGCCGCAGGACGGCGACGATATCCGCGCCGGCCAGGTGGCGCAGATCCGCTTTACCTCGATGCACGAACGCGACATGCCGGAACTGACCGGCAAGGTGCTCGACGTGTCGGGCGACAGCTTCCAGGACCAGAAGAGCGGCGAATCCTTCTACAAGGCGCGTGTCGAGGTCAGCCGCGACAGCCTTGCCAAGATCGCTCAGCTCCGCGGCCGCAACGACGTCGTGCGTCCGGGCCTGCCGGTCGAGGTGGTGGTGCCGACACGCAAGCGCACCGTGCTGGGATATCTGTTGGAACCGATCAACGAGACCTTCTCGCATTCATTCCACGAGCATTGACGCGGGCGGCCTCGGTCAACGAAAAACGCCCCGCTCAGGTCGCTGAGCGGGGCGTTTCCGTCTTTGAAGCCAAGGCCCTATTCCGCGGCGGGTTGCTGCGCCGGCCGGGCGACGACGGGCTTGCCCGAAACATTTTCGATCATCGCCAGTTGCTTCGGCAGGCAACTCGCCAGGTCTTACTTGCCGACGATGGTGGCGCGCGCCGCTTCGCGCAGGTGCTTGGACGCCTTGTCCTTCAGCGCCATGACGATCGAATTCACGACCTTGTCGGGATCGAAGAAGTCGGTGAAATAGCCGTTATGGCCGTGTTGCAGGACCTCGCGCACGGGCGCCGTGTCGGAGGCCACCATCAGGCAACCGGCGGCCATGGCTTCCATAAACGACCACGACAGCACGAACGGATAGGTCAGATAGACGTGAGCCGACGAAATCTGCAGCAATGAAACGTATTTGGCGTACGGGACCTGGCCCATGAAGTGCACGCGGCCTTCGGGCAGCTTGACCTCCTTCAGCATGACCTCGCGCCAGTTGCCGCCTTCGGCCGGCGGTGCGCCATAGGAGACGTTGTCGCCGCCGACAATCACGACCTGCGCCTTGGGGCGTTCCTTAAGCAGGCGTGGCAGGGCGCGCATGAAGGTCGGGAAGCCGCGGTAAGGCTCCAGGTTGCGCGCCACATAGGTAATGACTTCGTCCTTGGCGGTCAGTTCGCGACCGTTCGGCAGGGCGAACCGCGCATTGGCGTCAGGTTTCACCGTGTTGACGTCGATACCGTCGAATACGGTCGAAATCTTGTGCTGCAACTCCTTGGGATGGCGCGACTTCTGCCACTCGGTGGGACTCCAGCCGCGGTCACAGGCCTCGAGACTGAGCAGCAGGTGGGCATCGCGGGCGCGGGCCCGGCACAGGTCGTCGAGGCCCACCGGCTTTTCCTTGTCGAAGCCGATGTCGGCGCCGTAGCCCTGATAGTAGAATTCGCAGTAGTTGATCAGCGGCGTGCGCGGGAAGACGTCCTTGACGAACAGCGACTCGCCCCAGCCCGGGTGCGCGAGGACGAGGTCGGGAATGAAGCGTTCGGTCGCCAGCTGCTGGCAGGTACGTGCGACCTGCTGGCCATGCAGGATGCCGTTTTCGAACAATCGCATATAGTGGTGCGTGCTGGCGCGAACCTGGCGGTGCGGCTCATACATGATCTTGCGCACGCCCGGGATTTCGACCGTCTTCTGCTTGGTGACGAAAACCACTTCGTTGCCGGCGCGGACCAGCGCGGGCGCCAGGTACTTGAACTGGCCCGGCATATTTTGGTGCAGCATGAGGATTTTCATGCATCCCCTCCCATTGATAGGCGAACGATGGCTTACCGTCTTCGCATAGACATTGCGACAAGCAAGAAGCTTGCCGCCACCCCGGCAAGCAAAAAAAACCGCGTCCGGCACGTCTATCCGGACACGGTTTAAAATTGTACCTCAACCTCAGCCGAAGTGGAAGTCCGACGCCGTGACCGTCGGCGAACCGTTGAAGGTCGCGATGGCGATGGCGGCGTGGGCGCCGGTGCCGTCGTCGTCCCAGTAGAGGGTGTGGGTCGCGGCATCCCAGATGAACTGGCCCGAGCTGCCGACAGCCGCGCTTCCGGCCGTGAACTCGCCGGCCGACAGGACATGGCCTGCGGCGAAGCCGTAGTCGGCGCCGGTGAACAGCAACTGGTCGACGCCATGGACGAAGTCCTGGACAGCGTCCTTGCCGTTGGCGACGCCGGCCGCGCCGAAGACGAAGGTGTCGGCGCCCGCGCCGCCGGTCAGGCTGTCGTCGCCCGTGCCACCGGTCAGGGTGTCGTTGCCGTCGATGCCGTCAAGTCCGTCATTGCCGCCGAGCCCAAGAAGGTGGTTGTCGCCGGTGCTGCCGCGAATGACGTTGGTCAGTCCATTGCCGGTACCATCGGTATTGGCGGACCCGGTCAAGTTCAACTGCTCGATGAAGTTTCCGAGCGTAAAGCTGACGGCGCTCTTGACCTTGTCCGCGCCACCGCCGTCATCGATGCCGGCGCCGGTCGACTCTTCGGAAACCAGGTCGCCAACATTGTCGACATAGTAGATATCGTCGCCGGCCCCGCCATACAGCGTGTCGGCTCCCGCGCCGCCGTCAAGCGTGTCGTTGCCGCCAAGACCGGAAAGGACATTTCCGCCCGTGTTGCCGGTGATGAGGTTGAACAGTCCGTTGCCCGTGCCGTTGATATTGGCTGAGCCGCTCAGGCTCAGGGTTTCGATGAAGGCTCCAAGCGCAAAGCTGACGCTACTGGTGACGGTGTCGTTGCCGCCGTCGTCTATACCGGCGCCGGCCGATTGTTCCGACGCCTGTTGGCTTGCGTTGTCGACCACATATTGATCGTTGCCTGAGCCGCCGTACAGCGTATCGGCGCCCCCCAGGCCCTTCAATACATCATTGCCGCCGAGGCCATAAAGGACGTTGTTGCCGGCATTGCCGCTGATGGCGTTGTTGCCAGCGTTGCCGGTGCCGTCGAGATTGCCGGTTCCGACCAGTTTCAGCTCCTCGACGAAGGCCCCGAGCGTATAGTCGACCGTGCTGATGACGCGGTCGTAGCCGCCGTCGTCGATGCCGGCGCCGGTCGATTCCTCCGACGCGACATCGCCGGTCTGATCGGCGTAGTAGAAATCCGATCCCGAACCGCCGGACATCGTATCCGTGCCAGTGCCGCCGTCGAGCGTATCCGTCCCGGTTCCGCCGCGGACCACGTCATTGCCGGCGTCGGCGCGGAGACTGTCGTCGCCGGTCCCGCCGTCCAGCGTATCGTCGCCGGCGTTGGCAAAAATGGTATCGTTGCCGTCGCCGCCCGACAGGTTACCGCTGTAATCTCCGTTTTCGATGTGATCGTTGCCGGTTCCGCCGTCGACCGTATCGACAACGCCGGAGGCACTATAGTCGAAAATAGTGTCGTTGCCGTCGCCGCCCTGGAAGTCGCTGCCCATGAGCCCGGATATCGAAGTCCCCTTGATGTAGTCGTTTCCACCGCCGGCCTGGATATAGCCTGACGCGGATCCGGCCAGATCGCCGAGACCGCCGAATGTGTCGTTGCCGGCGCCGCCTGTCAGGGTGTTGACACCCCCGCCGTCCGAGAAGAACGAGCCGTCGTCTCCGCCGACAATACTGTCATTGCCGTCACCTCCTAGAAGGGTGTCGTGGCCGGCTCCGCCGATCAGGGTATTGTTGCCGGAGCTGTCGAAAAGGCTATCGTTGCCGTCGCCGCCGTTCAGGAGGTCGTTGCCGGCATAGCCGGTAAGGCTGTCGTCGCCGGCGCCGCCGGTCATCGTATCGTTGCCGGCATTGCCGTCGATCGTATCGTTGCCGCCGCCGCCATCGATCGAATCGTCACCGGTTCCGCCGATAAGGCGGTCGGCGCCCGACCCGCTTGAAATGGTGTCGTTGCCGTCGCCGCCGTCGACTGTATTGTTGCCGTCGCCGGCGGCGATCCAGTCATTGCCTTCGTTGCCATAGATGGCGTCGTTGCCGGCCAGCCCCGTCAGGCTGTCGTTACCGCCGAGCCCGGTCAATTGGTCGTTCTGGTCGGTGCCGGTCAGCGTGTCGTCACCGGCGGTGCCGGTCTTGATCACGCCGATATTGCCGGAGGCGACGACGAGGTCGCCGTCGGCGAAGTGCAGGACCTCGATGCCCGTCAGCGTATCGGTACCGTCCTGTATGTAAGGACTGTCGGGATCGTTGGGCCGTGTGTCGACGACGATCAGGTTCGCGCCGTCATAACCCACGACATAGTCGCTACGGTTGCCGCCATAGCTGGCCGTGTCCTCTCCGGCGCCGCCGTCGATACTGTCGTTGCCGGCCCTGACGTAAATCGAGTCGTTGCCGTCACCGGCGACAACGGTGTCGTTGCCGCTGAAATCGCTGATGGTATCGTTGCCGCTGCCGCCGTCCAGCAGGTCGTTGCCATAATTGCCATCGATATAGTCGTTGCCGCTTCCGCCGTGAAGAATGTCGCCGGTCGAGGTGCCGGTCAGGCTGTCGTCGCCCGCACCGCCGTCAAGCGTGTCGGGAGCGCTGGAATTGTTGATATTGCCATAAATGGTGTCGTTGCCGTCGCCGCCTTGGTAGAGATAGGCCGGGTAGATGCCGCCAATCGCATCATAGCCGGAATAGCCTTCGATAAGATCGTCCCCGCCCTTGCCGTCGATATTGCCTTCGGCCAGCCAGAAGGTATCGTTGCCGGCGCCGCCGACAAAGGTGTTTACGCCGATATAGTCCTGAAAATAGGAACCATCGTCGCCGCCGACGAGACTGTCGTCACCCAGGCCGCCCGAGAGACTGTCGTGGCCGGCGCCGCCATTGAGCGTGTCATTACCGCTGCCGCCCAGCAGGGAGTCGTTTCCATTCTCCCCATTGAGGACGTCGTTGTCGTTGCCGCCGTCCAGCGTGTCATTGCCGTCGCCACCGTTGATGGTGTCGTTGCCGCCAAAACCGCGAATCGAATCGGCCGCGGGTGTGCCTGTCAGAAGATTGTCGAGATCGTTGCCGTCGGCCATCGATAGCTCCCATGTCTGAGGATTTTACACGGGGGCGGTCGCGTCTCACCCCGTTCACTGGGTACAACCAAGAGTAATGTGTGTTTTATCAATCCGCGCCCGGCGCGGCAACAGAAATTGTATGAATTATATGTGAAATCAAATAGTTATTGAAATGGCATAAAATATTTATGCGATCGGGAAGGAGGAAGAAAACATAAGAAGGAGGTAAAATCATGCATGGCTGTCGTTGCGTGGCTTATCGCTTCGCACGGAAGCGAAGTTCGGCATGCCACAAACAGGACTTTGGAGGGGGTGACGAAGCGGTCCGAAGTCGCCTTACCTGGAAAAACGGGGCGCGTTGCCGATCAGGCAAAAAAAACCGTGCCCGGGGATATCCCGGACACGGTTTAAAATTGAAGGGTGAATTTTTAGCTGAAGTGGAAGTCCGTTGCCGTGACCGTCACCGCGCCATTGAAGGTGGCGATGGCGATGGCGGCGTGGGCGCCCGTGCCGTCGTCGTCCCAGTAGAGGGTGTGGGTCGCCGCGTCGTAGATGAACTGGCCCGAGCTGCCGACCGCGGCACTTCCGGCCGTGAACTCGCTGGCCGTCAGGACGTGGCCGGCGGTGAAGCCGTAATCGGCGCCGGTAAACAGCAGCTGGTCGGTGCCGTGGACGAAGTCCTGAACCGTGTCCTTGCCGTTGGCCGCGATGGCTGCGCCGAAGACGAAGGTGTCCGCCCCGTTGCCGCCGTTCAGCACGTCGTTGCCGACGCCGCCGATCAGGGTGTCGTTGCCGTCGCCACCCAGGAGGGTGTCGTGGGCGGCGAGGCCGGACAGCAGGTTGTCGCCCGTGTTGCCGGTCATGATGTTGTTGGTGGCGTTGCCGGTGCCGTTGATATTGGTGGAACCGGTGAGCGTCAGGTTTTCGACGAAGGCGCCCAGTGTAAAGCCGACCGACGAAGTGACGGTGTCATTGCCGCCGTCGTCAATCCCGGCGCCAGCGGATTCTTCCGAAACCACCTGGCCGGCATTGTCGACCAGATAGCTGTCGTTCCCCGAACCGCCGTACATGGTGTCGGCGCCGCCAAGGCCCTTGAGGTTGTCTTGTCCGCCAAGGCCGTACAGCACGTTGTTGCCCGAGTTGCCGCTGATCGCGTTGTTGCCGGCATTGCCGGTTCCGGTCAGGTTGGCCGCGCCCGTCAGCTTAAGGTCCTCGATAAAGGCGTTCAGCGTAAAGCTGACCGAGCTGATCACACGGTCATAACCGCCGTCGTCGATACCGGCACCCGTCGATTCCTCGGACGCTACGTCGCCCGTATCATCGACGTAGTAGAAGTCCGCGCCCGAACCGCCGTACATGGTGTCGGCTCCACCGGCGCCGTCGATCGTATCGGCATCGGCGCGACCGTAGATCAGGTCGTCCTGGGTGCCGCCGGTCAGAGAGTCGTTGCCTGCGCCGCCGTCGATCGTATCCAGACCGTCGATACCGTCGATGGTGTCGTTGCCGCCCAGGCCGTACAGGTGGTTGTCGCCCGTCGAGCCGCGGATGGAGTTGGCCAGGTCGTTGCCGGTGCCGTCGGTATTGCCGGCGCCCGTCAGTTGCAGGTTTTCGATGAAGTTGCCGAGAACGAAGCTGACCGAGCTCTTGACCTTGTCCCCGCCGCCATCGTCGATGCCCGCGCCTGTCGATTCTTCCGACACGACGTCACCGAGATTGTCGACATAGTAGACGTCAGAACCCGCGCCGCCGTAGAGCGTGTCGGCGCCGCCGCCACCGTCCAGTGTGTCATTGCCGCCGAGGCCGGAGATGACGTTGTTGCCGCTGTTGCCGCTGATGACGTTGATCAGGTTGTTGCCGGTGCCGTTGATATAGGCCGAGCCCGTGAGGGTCAGGTTTTCGAGGAAGTTGCCGAGCGCGAAGGTCACGGCCGAGGTCACGGTGTCGTTGCCGCCGTCGTCGACGTTTGCGCCCGTCGATTCTTCCGACACGATCTGGCTGGAGTTGTCGACGACGTATTGGTCGTCGCCCGAGCCGCCGTACATGGTGTCGGCGCCGCCCAGACCCTTGAGGACGTCGTTGCCGCCCAGGCCCTTGAGCACGTTGGCCGCGACATTGCCGCTGATGGCATTGCCCAAGCCGTTGCCGGTGCCGTTGAGCGGAGCGACGCCCAGCAGCTTCAACTCTTCGACATAGTTGCCGAGCGTGTAGGTGATCGAGCTCTGGACGCGGTCGTAGCCGCCGTCGTTGACGCCCGGGACCGATTCTTCCGACACCACGTCGTTGATATCGTCGACGATATAGATGTCGTTGCCGCCGGCGCCGTACATGGTGTCGACGCCCGACCCGCCGTCCAGCGAGTCGTCACCGCCCTGGCCGAAGAGAGAGTCGTTGTCGTCGCCGCCCAGGATGACGTCGTTGCCGTCGAGGCCGTGGATCGTGTCATTGCCGCCGAAGCCCTTGAGCGTGTCCGGACCCGGGGTGCCGGTCAGGTTGTCGGGGGTGGTGTTGGCGTTCTGCACGTTGCCGGTCGTGGCGACCGACGGCGTCACATCGACATTGTCGAAGCGCAGGAGCTCGACATTGACGATATGGTCGGCGCCCTGGTCGCCGTTTTCCGGGAAGTTGTCGACCACGTAGTAGCCGCCGGCGCCGTCGGAGGTGACGGTATACTGGCTGCGCAGGCCGGCATAGATGGCGATGTCGTTGCCGGCGCCGCCATCGATGACGTCATTGCCTTCGTTCGAGGTGATGACGTCGTCGCCATTGCCGCCGTTGAGGCTGTCGACGCCCGTGCCGCCGGTGATGGTGTCGTTGTCGTCACCCCCAAGGACGGTGTCGTTGCCGCCGCCGCCATTGAGCACGTCGTTGCCGGTGCCGCCGCCGATCGATTCCGCGCCGGTATTGCCGTTGACCGTGTCGTCGCCCGCATCGCCCTGGCCGCTGCTGCCGACCGCCAGATAGAGGAGGTCGTTGCCGTTGCCGCCGGACAGCGTGCCCGCGCCGGACAAGGTGTCATTGCCGTCCTCGCCGTACAGGAAGTTGGTGCCGTCGTAGTCGGTCAGGGTGTCGTTGTCGTTGCCGCCCGACAGGGTGTCGTTGCCCAGACCACCGGTGATCGAGTCGTTGCCGGCGTCGCCGACGACCCAGTCGTCGTTGTTCTGGCCATCCAGCGTGTCGTTGCCGGCGCCACCGTGGATGGTGTCGTTGGCGAAACCGCCCTGGATGGTGTCGTTGCCGTCGCCGCCATCGATATAGTCGGTGCCGTCGCCGCCGATGACCGTGTCGTTACCCGCGCCGGCCGTGACCGTATCGTTGGCCGAACCCGCATCGACGTAGTCGTCGCCAAGGCCAGCGTCGATCGTGTCGTCGCCGCCCATGCCGTAGATATAGTCGTTGCCGTCGCCGGCCGTGACCGTGTCGTTGTCGTCGAGCGCCGAGATCGAGTCGTCGAGCGCCGTGCCGGTCAGGTTGTCGACCGCATCGGTGCCGATGATGACCTGGCCGCCGACCGGAGGCGCGATCGTCACGTCGTTGAACACGATGTGTTCGACGTTGCGGACCAGATCCGAGCCCGTATTGCCGGCGTGGTCGATGATCTGGAAGGCGCCGCCGCCCAGGTCGACGATCGAGTAGTTGGCGCGCAGGCCGTTGATGACGACCGTATCGTCGCCGTCACCGCCGTCGAGCGTGTCGTTGCCGGCGCTGCCGGTCAACAGGTCGTCGCCGGTGCCGCCGTTGAGATTGCCGGCGCCGGTCAGCGTATCGTTGCCGTCATCGCCGGTGATGATGTTGCTGCCCAGCAGGTCGGCGATGATGTCGTTGCCGTCGTTGCCGCGCAGGCTGTCGTCGCCATAGCCGCCGACGATGCTGTCCCCACCGTCGCCGCCGCTGACCGTATCGTTGCCGTCGCTGCCCAGCAGGGTGTCGCTGCCGGCCCCGCCGTTGACGGCGTCGTCCTGGGCTCCGGCATCGATATAGTCGTTGCCGTCGTCGCCATAGAGGGCGTCTTCGCCGGCGCCGCCGGTGACGATGTCGTTGCCGGCGTCGCCGTGGATCAGGTCGTCCTCGTCGCCGCCGTCGAGCGAATCGTTGCCGTTGCCGCCGAAGATCAGGTCGGGCTCGGTGCCGCCCTGGACGGTGTCGTTGCCGTCGCCACCGTCGATATAGTCGCCGCCGGCCAGGCCGTTGATCAGGTCGTTGCCGTCGTGACCGTAGATGGTGTCGTTGCCCGAGCTGGCATTGTTGTTGTCGGGACGCGTCGTGGTGACCAGCGCGCTCGAATGATCGCTGATCGTGTCGTCGCCGCTGGAGCCGTCGTAGACGTAGCCGTAGTTCGGATGGCCGGTATAGTCGCCGTCCGCGAAATCGACCTTATAGATGCCGTACAGCGTGTCGGTGCCGTTCGGCGAACCGGCGCGGTTGTCGATGACGACGATCTTGCCGCTGCCGGTCACCGTATCCTCGACGACGGTGTAGTCGTTGCGGTTGCCGTCGTAGACGGCATGGTCGTCGCCGCCCTGGCCGTACATCTTGTCGTCACCGCCGCCGCCGACGAACGTATCGTCGCCGAGGCCGCCGAACAGCTGGTCGTCGCCGTAACCGCCGTCGAGATGGTCGTCGCCGTCCCCGCCTTCCAGCGTATCCGAGCCATAGCCCGCATAGATGCTGTCATTGCCGGCGTCGCCGTAGAAGTGCTGGTCGCCCGGCGACCAGCCATATTCGTACAGGACGTCCGCGGCGTCGTCGCCGTGGACGATCGCGCCGTCTCCGGCCGAGATCGTATCGCTGTCCGCGCCGCCCGAGATCGAGCCCCAGCCGGTGATGGCGTCAGCCCCGGCATCGCCGGTGATCGAACCCGAACCGTAGATGTTGTCGTTGCCGTCGCCGCCGTTCAGCGTGCCCGAACCATTGATGGTATCGTTGCCGGCTTCCCCTTGCAGCAGGCCCGACCCGTAGAGTGCGTCGTTGCCGACGCCACCCAGCACGGTGTTGTTGCCGACGCCGGCGTCGAGATAGTCGTCGCCCTGGCCGCCCGACAACTGGTCGTCGCCGGCTTCGCCGTAGAGGCTGTCATTGTCGTTGCCGCCCGACAGGTTGTCGTTGCCGGTACCGCCCCAGACCTGGTCTTCACCGTCGCCGCCTTGCACGACATCGTCACCGGCGTCGGCGTGAACCACGTCATAACCCGTGCCCGCGTCGATCGAGTCGTTGCCTTCGCCGCCCAGGATCTGGTCGTTGCCGGCATTGCCGTTGAGCGTATCGTTGCCGCCGAGGCCGACCAGGCTGTCGTCGTTGGCGCCGCCGGCGATCAGTTCGCCTGCCGCCGTTCCGATGTGGATGTCGCCGGCATTGGCCGCCAGCAACGCCAGGTCGGCATCGGTAAAGTGCGCCGTTTCGGTCGAGCTGACCGCGTCGGTGCCCTCGTTCGAACGGTTGGCGACGATATCGAAGCCGCCGGAGCCGTCGTTGATGACCGAATAGTAGACGCGGTCGCGGGCGTAGTTGGCCGTATCGTTGCCGTCGCCACCGATAATGGTGTCGTCGTCCTGGCCGCCCGACAGCTGATCGTCGCCCGTGCCGCCGTCGATCGTGTCCTTGCTCCAGTTGCCGTTGATCGTGTCGTTGCCGGCTTCGCCCTGCAGGTTCTGGCTGCCGTCGGTCCAGTACGGCTCCCAGCCGAACAGGAGGTCGGCGCCGTTGCCGCCCTTGCCGGTGCTGTCGCTGCCGACACCCATGGTGTCGTTGTCGTCGCCACCGTCGAGCTGGCCCCAGCCGTACATCGTGTCGGCGCCGGTCCCGCCTTCCAGCGTGCCCGAGCCATACAGGTAGTCGTTGCCGTCCTGGCCCTGCATCGAGTCGTTGTAACCGGACAGGGTGTCGTTGCCGGTGCCGCCTTCCAGCGTGCTGTCGTTGGCGTAGAGCGTGTCGTTGCCGGCCTCGCCCCACAGGTGGTTGAAGCCGCTGTAATCGGTGATGTAGTCGTCGCCGTCGTCGCCGTGCAGGCTGTCGGAGCCCTGGCCGCCGTCGATCGTGTCGTTGTCGCCGTCGCCATGGACCAGGTCGCTGCCGGAGCCGGCATAGATGTGGTCGAGGCCATCGCCGCCGTTGAGCGTATCGGCGCCCGAGTCGCCGTTCAGCACATCGTTGCCTTCGTTGCCGTCCAGCGAGTCGTCGCCGTCGTCGCCGCTCAGGCGGTCATTGCCCGCCAGGCCAATCAGGGTGTCGTCGCCCGAATCGCCGATCAGGATGTCGTCGAAGGCCGTACCGGTGAACATGATGCCGGTATTGCCGCCGAACGGCAGGTTCAGCTCGTCGTCGGCGAAGACCAGCAGCTCGATACCGTAGATCGTATCGTCGCCTTCGCTGGTGTGCTTCGAATGGATGACCGCGCCGTCGACGATATGGCCGTCGAGGCCCAGCTGATAGGTGATGGTGTAGTCGTCGCCGTCGATCGTGGTGTTGCCGTCAGCGTCGCTGGTCGTCGTACGGTGCAACATATGGCCGCTGTACACGGCCTTGTCGTAGCCGGAGCCGCCGTACATCAGGTCGTTGCCGTCGGCACCGGTGATGGTGTCGTCGAGCTGGCCGCCGATCAGGGTGTCGTTTCCGCCGTAGCCGTTGACGACGTCGTTGCCGTTGCCGCCGTCGAGGTACTGGGCGCCCGTGTCGTAGGTATAGGGCGACCAGCCGTTCAGCGTGTCGTTGCCGTCGCCGCCCAGACCCGTACCGCCCGCCTGGACGTAGAGCTGGTCGTCGTCGGCGCCGCCGTCGAGCGTACCCGAGCCGAAGACGGTGTCGTTGCCGGCGTCGCCCGAAAGCGCGCCCGAGCCCGAGATATAGTCGGCGCCGTCGCCGCCGCCGACCTGGCCGTTGGCGCTGATGGTGTCGCCGCCCGCGCCGCCGTCGACTGTGTCGGTCCCGGCATCGCCAAAGATCGAGTCGTTGCCGTCGCCACCCAGCAGGCTGTCATTGCCGTCACCGCCATGGATGGTGTCGTTTTCGGTGCCGCCGTCGATCGTGTCGTTGCCCGTGTCGCCGAAGATGGTGTCTTCGCCGGTGCCGCCCGAGATCGAGTCCTCACCCGTGCCGCCGTAAAGCACGTCCCAGCCGCCGGCACCCAGGATGGTGTCGTTGCCGTCTTCGCCGCGGATGATGTCGTTGCCGTTGTCGGCCGCGCCCGGGACGCTGGTGACGCCGCCGACGGCCACGCCGCCGCCCAGCAGATCGTCGCCCGCGCCGCCGGTGATGCTGTCGTCGTAATAGGTGCCGGCGATGGTGTCGCCAAGGACCGTGCCGGTGAAGACCTGGCCGGTATTGGTGTTCGACACTTCGAATTCGTTATTGTGGAAGCGCACCACGTCGAAATTCTTGATGTCGTCCTGGCCATCGTCGCCCAGATAGGTGGCGCGGTTGTCGACGACGTAATAGCCGCCGCTGCCGTCCTGGATGACCGAGTGGACTTCGCGGTCGTTGCCGTAGACGGCCACGTCGTAGCCGTCGCCGCCGTCGAGGCTGTCATTGCCCCATTGGCCGACGATGGTGTCGTCGCCCGAGCCGCCGAGCAGCGTGTCGTCGCCGTAGCTGCCGTAGAGCGTATCGCTGCCGCCGTCGCCCGAAGCGCTGTCGTTGCCGTAGTTCGTGTAGATGACGTCGTCGCCGGCGCCGCCCGAGAAGGTCTGGTCACCGTCATAGGTATAGGGCTGATACCCGTTCAGCGTATCGTTGCCGTCGCCGCCGTAGCCGGTTGCCGTCGTCTGGACGTAGAGGACGTCTGCGCCCGCGCCGCCGTCGAGCGTGCCGAGGCCGGTGACGGTGTCGCTGCCGTCATTGCCGAGCAGCAGGCCGCTGCCGGTAACATTGTCGTTGCCGGCGCCGCCGTCGAGCGTACCGGTGCCCGACAGGGTGTCGTTGTCGTCCTCGCCGTACATGACGTTCTGGCCGAGCGAATCGGTCAGCAGGTCCGCGCCGTTGCCGCCGTGGATCGTGTCGTTGCCGTAGCCGCCGTCCAGGCTGTCGTTGTCGAAATCGGGATGACCGTCGGCGTTGCCGTCGGCATTGTCGCTGAAGCCGCCAATGGTGGCGTCGGTGCCGTAGAGCACGTCGTTGCCCGTGCCGCCCAGGAGGGTGTCGTCGCCGCTGCCGCCGACCAGGGTGTCCTTGCCGAAGCCGCCCGTGACGACGTCGTTGCCGTCGTTGCCGAAGGCCAGGTCGTCGCCGCCGCCGGCATTGATATGGTCGAAGCTGGCCAGGCCCTCGATGGTGTCGCTGCCGTCGACATTGGTGTTCTCAAAGGGCGGGTTGCCGGGGATCGAATCGTCGGCCGTGGTGCCGATGATAAGGGCGCCCGCCACGGTCGGCGTCAGGTAATATTCCTCGCCGTTGTCGAAGATCAGCAGTTCGACGCCGGTCAGGCTGTCGGTGCCTTCCGGCGAACCCGAACGGTTGTCGACGACGGTCGTGACGCCGCCCGCCGTGCTGATCGTGTAGTCGGCGCTGGTGCCGGTATAGTAGGCGACGTCGTAGCCCGCGCCGCCGTTGATCGTGTCGTTGCCGTCGAGGCCAGCGTCGCCGACGAAGATGTCGTTGCCGTCGCCGCCGTCAAGGCTGTCGTCGCCGGCAAAACCTTCCAGCTTGTCGTTGCCCGCGCCGCCCGACAGGGTTTGCGAACCGCCGGAGCCGACCAGGCTGTCATTGCCGTCGCCGCCGTCGCCGCTGCCCGAGATGACGTTCAGCGTGTCGTCGCCCGTGCCGCCGGACAGTGTGCCGGTGCCGACGATCGAGTCGTTGCCGTCGTCGCCGAACAGGTGGTTCGCGCCATCGGCGTCGTAGATATAGTCCTTGTCGTCGCCGCCGTGGGCGGTGTCGTCGCCACCCTGGCCGTAGAGGGTGTCCGCGCCGATGCCGCCGATCAGGCTGTCATTGCCGCCTTCGCCGTACAGCGTGTCGTTGCCGCCGGCGCCGTCGAGCGTGTCGGCGATCGAGGTGCCGTCGATCGAATTGTTGTTGGCGTCGCCCGTTTGTGCGCCGCCCTGGACGTTCAGGTTGACCGTGCCGGTGGCGGTGCCGCCGTGGCCGTCCGACAGCGTATAGGTGAACGACGCCGGACCGCGATAGTCCGTGTCCGGAGTAAAGGTGACGTCTGTGCCGCTGAGCGAGACCGAGCCGTGCGTCGCGCCCTGGACCGAGGTGACCTGCAGGCTGTCGTTTTCCGGATCGTTGTCGTTGCTCAGCAGGTCGGAGACGTGGATCGTCGAATTCTGGTTGGCGACCAGGGTATAGGTCCCGTCGGTATTGGCGACCGGGTCGTCATTGACCGCGGTCACCGTGACATTGACCGTGCCGTTGGACGTCAGCGTACCGTCCGATACGACGTAGGTGAAGCTGGCCGGGCCATTGTAATTGTGGTTCGGCGTGAAGGTGATGTGGTCGCCCGACAGGACGGCGACA
>FTCT01004039.1_pt1 | contig 28839 bp, 28 predicted proteins | sample 1658881 | NCBI WGS metagenome assembly FTCT01 (sample SAMEA3914864, study PRJEB12502) | metagenome | biome: forest; material: soil | place: USA | collected 2012-03-12 | depth 0.3 m | reverse complement strand
GGCCCAACGCTCGGCCGACGCGGCCAAGGAGATCAAGACCCTGATCTCGTCCTCGACCCAGCAGGTCAGCCAGGGCGTGTCGATGGTCGGCCAGACCGGCGAGGCCCTGCAGGCCATCGTCGGCAAGGTCAGCGAGATCGACGGCCTGGTCAGCGAGATCGCCGCCTCGGGGGCCGAGCAGGCCACGGGCCTCAACGAGGTCAACGCCGCGGTCAACCAGATGGACCAGACCGTCCAGCAGAACGCGGCGATGGTCGAGGAATCGACCGCCGCCAGCCATGCCCTCAAGGGCGAGGCCAACAGCCTGATGCAGATGATCGGCAGGTTCCAGGTGTCGGGCGCGCAAGCCGCTCGGCCCTCCAGCACCCGCCGCGCCGCGCCGCCCACCCAGGTGACCCGTCCCGCGCCGCGCGCCTCGGTGGCTCCCGCCTCCGCCAACAGCCGCCCCGGCGCCAACCCGGTCCGGGCGGCCCAGGCCAAGCTGGCCGCCTTCGCCGGCTCGGCCCAGCCCAGGAGCGACGACTGGGAAGAATTCTAAGACTTACGGCGCTAGCCAATCGTCCGTGTGTCTGACGCGGCGCCGGCAGCGGTTACCATCGCGCCCTCTAGATTCCTGACGGCAGGATGGCGAGACAGCAAATGGCCCCGTCGGTCATCGAGCTTTAAGTCGTGTGAAGATTGGCCTTCTGGAGCTATTTAGGATTCCGCGAGCGGCGCGTCATGGCGCAGCCCTGACATATCCGGACGCGACTGACGGATGGAATGCGGATCTCGCCGGCCATCATTGCGAAAGCCAGGACGTACGCGAGGGTCGACTTGCATTCCTCACACGGCCCCTGTGTTCTCTGGATTCAGCGCGTCTCAGAACCTTGAGACGAGCATGGCGTGAAGGGTGAGGCGGATCATGGGTCTTCAAACAGATCGTCAACTCGCTTGGGCGAGGCGTTCGGCCGAAATCGCCCTGGGTTGTTTCGGCTATTTCAGTATCGTGCTTGTTCTGCTGCATGGTCTTCGGCCGGACTACACACCCGTCGACCACATGATCAGCGACTACGCGGTTGGGCGTTTTGGCTGGGTCATGACGACGGCCTTCGTGGCGCTGGCCTTGGGCTGCCTGACGCTCGGGTTGGGAATGGTCAAGGCCGGCCCCGGATCCTTAGCGGGCCGCGCGGCGGTGCTGCTCCTGTGGGTCGCGACGCTTGGCCTGCTGGTGACGGCGACCTTTCCGACCGATCTCGAGACGGCGGCCACGACCACGACGGGCAACGTTCACACCGCCAGTTTCCTGGTCAACGTGATCAGCATGATCCTGTGTGCGTTGCTATTCGCCGTCAGCTTTCATCAAAGCGAGGACTGGCGCGGCTATCGATGGGTCGGGCTGGTCATGGCGATCGCGTTGCTCGCGGCGTTCGTCGCCCAGTTCCTGACCCTGCATCGGGGCGCGCCCTACGGCCTGACAAACCGTCTCTTCGTCGCCGTGCTCATGGCCTGGCTCCTGGCGACCACTTGGCGCCTGCGCCGCATCGCCGTTCCGCGACATGGCCCCATGACGGCCAATGCGTAGCTGAATGGGCTGATCGTCGGCCAGGAGTTCATCGCCTGCTGGACCGCCTTGCGAAGGTTTGGCTTTGGCATGGCGCTAGAGTCCGTTTCCGGCGCAGTATGGAACGGCCACGGGCTCCTTCAGCGATCGGCTTAATCCGGAGCGCTTGAACCGCCCGAAGGCGGACCTGCGACGACCGCGGGTGCGACAGGCGGCTTGGCGAAGACCACCGGCGCAAGCTCGGCCTGGCTGGGCAGGCCGTCGAGGCGGCCGGTTCGCAAGAAGTCATAAACCTGCTCGGCCAGGTCCGGACGAATGCGCAGTCACTGGAAGGTCCCGCCGTGCTGGGCGCAGTGCAGGATGATCATCCGGGCGTTGGGGAGCCAGGGCAGCATGGGCGGGACGTTCCCCATGGCGTGGAGGGATCCCAGTCGCCCTGGGCGAAGAGGATCGGCGTCGGATCGCACGCCGGTCGGCAAAAGGCGTTGGGCGAGCGCCTTGGTGTCTTTGGATAGGAGCGGCCGCCACCCTGACGCAGATCGATAGGGGCAGACAGGCCAGGGCGGCGACTTGAGGATTGGTGAAAAATCGCCTGCGCCGATCGGTGATGTTAAGTTTTCAACCTTGACCTTTCACATTGATATTTCAGTAATATTATAGAAAAGCGACCTATATTATATAATGCGGGATACAAATCCAATTCTGTGGGTTACGTAATCTCATAAGGATTACGTCCAATGGACGCCCACCAAATTCTTTTCGTTGAAGACGACTTGGTAATGAGCTTGGCCGCGTGCGAGTTCATTCGCGACCGCGGCATTCGTGTCATCGCGGCGGGCGACGCCCTGTCGGCGGCAATCATCCTTGACAAGCGCGGCTACATTTCTGGCTTGGTCAGCGACATCGACCTGGGCGTCGGCGAGGATGGCTTCGAGGTCGCGCGACGAGCGCGCGCCGCCTATCCCGGACTCCTTGTCGTCTTCGTTTCGGGGGCCGCTGCGGCGCGGCATGAACTCGAAGGCGTGGAAGGATCCATCTTCATCGAAAAACCCTACCACCCCAGGCAGATCGTCGAAGCCATCGCCATGCTTTCGGCTCGGGCGCAGGTTCATGGAGGCGCTCCCTCGCCGGCCGCGCCGGCAGGCCGAATGATGCCTTCAACCGAATGTATCGATCGCGCCGTCGAAGCCGAGCGTCGCTCCGCTGCCTGCACCGATCAAATCACGCGTGACGGGTTCGCCAACCTGGGGCGAACCTGGCGTCACGTGGCTCGGCAAGCCGAATGGCAGGACGCGTTCGCGCTTGGCCCGCCCGAACGCTTCAACTAGGTCGGTGTCAACGCGCTCGCAGCCGCCGTCCGAATGGCCTGGGTGAGCTTGTCCAGCAGCCGGGCCGACAGCCTCGTGCGCTGCCAGTAGAGCGAAACGGAGATTCCCCGCTCTGGGGGGAGCTCCACCAGGCGACCGGCGGCCAGGTGCGGCGTCGCCAAGGCCCTGGGGGTCATCGCCCAGCCGAGGCCGGCCAGGGTCATGTCCAGCATGCCCGGCGTCGAGGGCGCCCAATGGGTCGGCGGAGAGATCTCCACGCCCCACGCTTCGCGCGCCCATCGCGCTTGCAACTGATCGCGTCGGTCAAAGCGCAGGATCGGCGCCGCCCGCAGGCTGTCGGCGCCGACCCCCTTGGTGAAGAAGCGCGCCAGGAAGGCCGGACTGGCGACGGCCGCATAGTCGATGGCGCCGAGCGGATAGGTCTTGCAGCCGGAGACCGGCGAGGGGTCGGCCGTCACGGCCGCGAGCACCTCGCCCGAGCGCAAGCGATCGGCCGTGTGGGCCTCGTCTTCAAGGACCAGGTCCAGCATCGCGCCGGTTTCCGCCGCGAACAGGGCCGCGGCCTGCGGAAACCAGGTGCTGACGCTGTCGGCGTTGACCGCCACGCGAACGGTGGAGGGCTGAAGGGCGGGGCCGGCCAGGCCCGGCAAGTCGCCGATGACCTCATCCTCCAGCAGCCGCACCTGCTCGACATGGGCGCAAAGCTTGGCGCCGATTTCGGTGGCCCGGCAGGGAACGCCGCGGGTCAGCAAGATGGCGCCGACCCGCTCCTCCAGGCCCTTGATCCGCTGCGACACGGCCGAAGGCGTCACGCCGAGCACCGCGGCGGCCTTGTCGAAACTCCCTTCGCGCGCGACGGCGGCGACGGCGGCCAGGGACGTATAGTCCAGCATTAGGTTTCCTAATTTTGGATAAGCAAGCTGAGTTAGCCTACACCGCTTGGGTCAGGCATCAACTGGGCCATGACCCAAGCCATTCTCCCCGCCTTCACCAAAGGCTTCATGCTCTCGGCCGGGCTGATCATCGCCATCGGCGCCCAGAACATGTTCGTGCTGCGCCAGGGCCTGAAGCGTGAGCACGTCCTGCCCATCGTGCTCTTCTGCGCGCTCGCCGACGCCACGCTGATCGTGGCCGGCGTCAGCGGCCTGGGCGCGATCCTGGCGCTGATCCCCGGCCTGACCCTGGTGCTGGGCCTGGGCGGCGCGGCCTTTCTGGGCTGGTACGGGATTTCGGCGTTGCGTCGGGCCGCCGCCCCCTCGACCGTGGTCATCGGTCGCGAGGCCGGCCTGACGCTGGGCGCGGCCCTGACGGGCATGGCCGCCTTCACCTTCCTCAATCCGCATGTCTATATCGACACGGTCATGCTGATGGGAGCGGTCGGCGCCAGCCTGCCGCCGCTGGAGCGGCCGTTCTTCATGGCGGGCGCGGCCCTGGCCAGCCTCGCCTGGTTCTCCTCGCTGGGCTTTGGGGCGCGCTTCCTGGCCCCGCTCTTTAGCCGCCCGCTGGCCTGGCGCGTCCTCGACGTGGCCATCGGCGTCATGATGCTGGCCCTGGCCGCCAGCCTCCTCCACGGCGTCGTCGCCGCCTGAGCCCGGGAAACTCCATGTCTTTCGCGCCTACGATCTCGCCGGACGTATTCGCCCTGCGACCGGACTTCACCGCGCTCAGCCTGCATGTCGAGACCGCCCGCAACACCGACAGCGACGCCAGAAGCGCCAGCCTGCTGAGCGCGGCCAGTCAGCGCCTGGACGCCGCGCCCTGGGCCGACGCCCATCTGGAAGCCTGGCGCGAGGCCTACCGCGCGTTCGGCGCAAAGCCTCAGCGCACGCCCTGTTCGGCCGAGGCCCTGCGGCGGCGCGCCCTCAAGGATGGCCGGTTGCCGACGGTCAACGCGGTCGTTGATCTCTACAACGCCATCAGCGTCCGCTTTGCGCTCCCCGTCGGCGGCGAGGACGCGCGGCTCTACGCCGGCTCCCCGTCCTTGATCCGCGCGTCCGGCGGCGAGCTGTTCGACACCATCCAGGATGGCCGGCCGCAGATCGAACCGGTCGATCCGGGCGAGGTGATCTGGCGCGACGACCACGGCGTGACATGTCGGCGCTGGAACTGGCGGCAAGGCGTTCGAACCCGCATCAGCGCCGAGACCACCAGCATGTGGTTCATTCTCGAGCGTCTGGACCCGATGCCGATGGACGCCTTGGAGCAGGCCGCGGCGGAACTCGTGGACGGCCTCAAGATCTTGACTCCAGACCTTCGGGCGTCGACCCTGATGCTCAGCGCCTAGGCCGAAAAACGGCGCCGCCGATCTAGTCGGGCGGAGGGGCGGCGATTTCCACAAGCACGCCGCCGGGCGCGGTGAAGTAGAAGCTGAAAACCCCCCTTTGCTCGCGCGGCTGGGACGGCGTCGTCGCGCTCGCTTGCGTGAGGCGGTCATGCAGCGCGATCACGTCTTCCCGCCGTAACAGGTAGAACCCGATGTGAAAGCCCTCGGGATAGGTCTGGGAGCCGCTCCGCTGGAGCCGGCTCAAGACCAGGATCGCGCCGGCGCTGTCCCTCAGCACCGCCAGCCCCCCTGCCCAAGGGTTTTCAGCTGTTCGAACTCCAGAAAGGTCACGAAGAAATCCCGGCTGGCGATCACGTCCGGCACGGCAAGGTCAAGGTGATCCAGTCGCATAAGCCTTCTCCAAGACTTAAGCTCGCATGGTGGCTAAAGGCGCGCACGGCAACGAGCCACGGCGCGAAGCGCCGAAGGTTCGTCGCGGGTCCCGCGATCCGAAGATCGCTGACAGTTCATTCCAAGGAATGTGACCGGGCTTACCACAAACCGGTCCGAGGCCTTTTTCGACGATACGAGATTACCAGTTTAGCGCGGGGTCGAAAAGGACGGCGCGCGCCCAACCTGGCCAACAGCCGCCCAGTGTCAAAGAGGCGCCCGCCGACCTCGACCGTCCGCGCCAGCCAAGGACGCGGCGCGCTTTCTCAACGCCCGGGACATAAGGCCCCTGGCCACCCGACGCGGCCATGGCTAGATCGCGGGGATCGGCGCGCGCCGTGCTTTCAACTTGGAAATCGAAGTGTTCAAGACCACCCGTGTTGAAGGGCTGACAACGGCCCGCCGCCTGCTGCGCGGCTATGCCAGCGCTCCGGACCCGCGACGCCAGATCCAACAGCTCTATGGCGCCCTGGTTCACGCCGAGGGCTGGTCGGCCAGTTCAGAGGCCCTCATCCTGGCCTTCGGCGCATGGTTGCAAGGTCACCCTGCTCTGGGCGAACTGAAGCCCAGAGCCGAAGCGCTGCTGGCCAAGCTGGGCTGACCGACCCCTGCTCCGATAGGAAGAGGCGGGCGCGAAAACCTGCCGCGGCGCTTTTAGCGGCTTCTTTGGCGTCGTTCCTCCACCGCCCATAGGGTCTGTGGGATCGCGGACGCCGGCCAAGCGGGACTGATCTTCAACGATCAGATCTTCCTGCAGAGCGCTCCGAGTCCCTCACCGATCCGTCGTAAATGATTAACCGCGCTCGTTGGGTGTTCCTTAGCGCGCCGCTGCCAGAAAACGCGCCTCGACTTACGGGCTAAGGGGAACGCCACCATGAAATATCCGATCGCCATCGCCGCCGGCCTCGCCGCCAGCCTGATCGTCGCTCAGGCCGCCTCGGCCGCGGGCGGCTTTGAAGACCAGATGGGCCGTTGCCTGCAGCAGTTCGCCAACACCCGCGATCCGGCCCAGGTCATGCTGGAATGCAACGCCGACGGCGGCAAGCTGACCGACTGCAAGGTCGTGGACAACAGCGCCGCGGGCAAGGGCTTCGACAAGGCCGCCATGTGCATCGCCGAAAAGCTGCCGATGGGCGCCAAGACCGGTTCGGTGAAGGTCCCGTTCCGCTTCCCCGGCGGCGCGTAAGTCCAAACGTTCCCGCGGGAACCCATTGCGCCTCCGCTGACCCGATCGCGGAGGCGTTTTTGCGTCGTGCCCCCCGGACACGGCGCGCGGAACCGCCTCTATCCGGGCAAGGCGCCGTCGGTCGACAGCGTGAAGCGCAGCCGCACCAGCGTGCCGGGAGGACCCTCCCGATCGATTTGCGCCCCGAGTTGCTGGGCGAAGGCGCCGATCAAGCGCGCGCCGCCGCCCTTGCGCGCGGTCTTGGGATCATAACCCACGCCGTCGTCGGCGACGGTGAGGACGCACCGTTCCTGGTGGCGCTCGAAGCGGATCTCGATCGAACCGGGGCGATTGGCGGGGAAGGCGTATTTGATCGCGTTCTCGACCAGCTCGTTGATGACAAGGCCCACGGGGACGGCCTGGTTGGAGCCCAGATCGGCGTCATCGGCGGTGATCGTCAAACCGACGGGACGCGCGCCGATCACGCCATCGCGCAGATCCTCGCAGAGCCCGGTGATGAAGGCGCGCGCCGAGACCACCGTGGCCCGCTCGCCCAGGTGCAGTCGGTCATAGACCTTGGCCAGCACGTCGATGCGTCGCGCGGCGTCCTCGATCACCACCTTCGGATCGGGCGCCGAGGGCGCGCGCAGCGTCAGCCGCAGCAGCGCCGTCGCCGAGGTCAGATGGTTCTTGACCCGATGATTGATGTCCATCAGCAGCAACCGGTTGAGCTCGACGGCCTTTTCCAGTTCGCCCTTGGTCGCCTCCAGCCGTCGGGCCGTCCGGCGCAGCGCCTCGACGATCAGGGCGATGAACAGGGCGATGAGCACATAGAGGATGAGCGGCACGGCCGCCTCCCAACTCTCCACCCGGAAGGAACGCTGGACCGGAATGAAGAAGTACCAGGCCAGGCCGGCGCTGAGCGCCACCGCGTAGATCCCCGTCCAGCGATCGAACGCGAGCGAGATGACGACAATGGCCGGAAAGAACAGCAGGAAGGGATAGCCGTCCATGGCCGGCGCGGTGGCCAGACGCAAGGCGAAGGCCAGCACCACGATCAACGTGGCCAGCCCATAGCGGAGCCATGCGGGCAAGGCCCGCGCTGGTTGGGCCATTGTGAAAATACGATCCAAGGCCACCCGCCGCTCTAACCACGACCTGCAATCTAGGCGCCGATGGATCCTGGCGCCACCGGCTTGGCGACGGCGAGGCAGGGCCGCGTCCAGGTCTTGGGAGGCGAGGGGGCTGGGCGGCCCCAGAACCCGGCGCTCAGGCCGGCAGAAGATCGTAGGCCTTGAGGATGCGATAGGTCGTCTGGCCGTCGATGACGCAATAGAACCGCGGCCGCCCAGGATGCACCGTCAGGCCTCGAAGCGTCCCCCGGACGGCTTCGCCGATCAGATGAGCGTGCTGAACGATCGATATGTCCGCCCCGGAATTGACCAGCCGGTAGACCTGATCGGCGCGCCTGCCGCACATCTCCAGGGTCATCTCCCGGAAATGGGTGGGGCCCTTCAGCAAGAACGCGGCCGTGCGGCGGCGCTCGGCCAGGGTGACGGCGCAGGAGAAATGATCGTTGAATTCGCCGCCCCAGTCCTTCTTGGTCGGCTCGTTCAACAGCTTGGCAAAGGCCTGTTTGACCGTCTCCTCGGGCACGGTCTTCATCACGTCCATCCACTCGGCGGCCGAGGCCGGCGTCACCGACGTCAACTTGGCGAACTGGTCGATGTCCTCGGCCAGGATCTCCCCATAGTCCTGCCCCATCCAGGCCAGGCCTTCGCCGTGATTGCGCGGGTGCTCGAGCGTCGGCGCGCCCATGATGAGCGGCTCGATCTCGAAACGCTCGCCCCGATCGTGCAGCAGACCCAGCATCGCTTCGCGATAGCCCCCCTCGGCGCCCTGCGCCAAGGTCATCCGGCCGGTGTCGGCGCAGATGTGGGCGGTGTGATAGGCCAGAACCACGGGCTTGCCGAAATCAAGATCCAGCAACACGCCCTGGCTGACCCGCGTCTGGTCATAGACCTCAGGACACGGCGCCAGCCGTTCGCTGCTGCGAAAGACTTGCCGCGGCAGCCCCCGGGCCAGGGCCTCCAGCAAGGTCGGCGCGCCCATGGCCTCGGCGACGTCCAGAGCCATCGTCACCAGAAGGTGGTCATTGCCAAGCCGGGTGAGGTGGTCGTCGCCGGGCCGGGCGCGCTGGGCGAACGCGTCGCGCCCCTCGGGCGGCAAGGACGACAGGCAAAGCCGCCGGTTCAGAAAGCCCATGTCGATGTGCTGGTAGTAGTCCGCCTTGCGAACCTCGGCTTCCGGATCTCGCCCGCCCATCTGTCCTCCAGCCGTGTCAGAGTCACGGTCCCTATTATACTTCGCATCTGTCGGCCGGCTTGGTAGATCGGCAAGGCTCATGATCCCGTGGCGCGCTGACCGAAAGCCGACATGCCGACGCCCCGCCCGACCGGCCCGCCCTCATGTTGACGGCCTATTTCGACGACAGCGGAACCCATGCCGGATCCGATGTGATCCTGATGGGCGGTCTGATCGCGCACGAGGACGAGTGGAAAGTCCTGGAGGCGGAGTGGAAGACCGCCCTGGGTGAGTTTGGCCTGCGGCGGATGCACATGAGCCACTGCGAAAGCCGCAAGGGCGAATTCGCGGCTTTCGAGCGCCCCCGACCGCGACAGGATCATCGGTCGTTTCCGAAGCATCATCGAGGCGCGAAGCGTGATGATGCTGTCTTCGGCCGTCACGCGGGCGGCATGGGCTGACGCCTCGTCCCGCAGCGCCATCGGCGAGATATTCGACGAGCCGATTTCCTACTGTTTCAATTTCTGCATGCGCAAAGCGATGTCGTCCTATCGCGCCTCGAAGGGGAACGTCGAACACGTCGTGGCGGTGTTCGACGCCCGGCAGCAGAATCTGCCGACGTGGCGCAAGCTGGCGAGCGGGTATCAGCGCCTCTATCCGTCCAAGCTCGCCGGCGCGTCCTTCGGCGACATGGCCAAGGTCATGCCTTTGCAAGCCGCCGACATGATCGCCTACGAGGCTTTCCGGTTCACCTGCGACCACGAGAAAACCGGAGCGAGCTCGCCAAGACCCAACTTCGCCAGCCTGGTGGAGAACCTGGCCTATAGCGGCGGGACGTCCACGGCCGATCAGCTCGTCCAATACGCCAACCTGGTTCGGCCCGGCTCGGATTAGATCCCAGCCGGACCCAGGGCGATCGCGGGGGCCTCATGGATGTCGGTTCGCGTCATGGCGGTGATCGACATCCCGTTCGTCGCCGCCAGGTCGACGCGCGGATATTCCCATCGTAAAGACGCCGACCGCGGCCCTGGCGAACCCTGCGGCGACCCTGATCGGCCGCGCGGCGCCAGCAGGCGCGCGCATCGCCAACGCAAGGGCCGGAGTCTTTGAGTGTCGTCTGAACAAGCCGTCGACCTCCCCGTCGAGGATCTCTTCATCGAAACGCCGCAAGGGCCGCTCTTCGCCAGAGCCTGGGGACGCGGCGCGCGATCGGAGGATGCGACGATCGTCCTGCTCCACGACTCGCTGGGCTGCGTGGAGCTGTGGCGGGATTTCCCCGAGAAGCTCGCGCGCGCGTCGGGCCTTGCGGTCGTGGCCTATGACCGCCTGGGCTTTGGCCACTCGGCGCCGCATCCCGGAAAACTCGACTTCGACTTCATCCGGGACGAGGCTCGCGGCGGCCTGGCCGCCGTGGCGGGCCAGCTGGGACTGAAGAAGCTCATCCCCTTTGGTCACAGCGTCGGCGGGGCCATGGCGGTGGCGGCGGCCGCGGCCTGGACGGATCGCTGTCTGGCCGTGATCACCGAGTCCGCGCAGGCCTTTGTCGAGGCGCGCACCCTGGACGGGATTCGACAAGCCAAGGCCGTCTTCGCCGCGCCCGACCAGATCGAGCGGCTGGCGCGATATCACGGACAAAACGCCCAATGGGTGCTCGACGCCTGGACCGAGACCTGGCTGGCGTCCCAGTTCGCCGACTGGTCGCTGGACGAGGACCTGCGGGCGGTGGCCTGTCCCGTCCTGGCCATGCACGGCGACCTGGACGAGTTCGGCTCCATCGCCTTTCCCGAACGCATCGCGGGCCTGCCGCCAACGATGACGCAAATGACGGTGTTCGAAAACTGCGGCCACGTCCCCCATCGTGAACGACCCGAGGCCGTGCTGGAGACGGTGATGACCTTCCTGGCCAAGGCGATCGACCTGAAGGCCTGATGAGCCCGTCGATCTGATCCCCCAAAGCCAAGGCGTCTGGACGGCCCCGCTGCGCGCAAAGGCCAAGAACCAGCTAGTCGTAGTCGGCGCCAAACTGGCCATTGGGGAAATAGTTGGCCGGAGGATAGGCGCGGCCGGCGAACCAATATCCGAACTGCGGAATGCTCGCGAACCTGTCGCGAGCGCGCCACAGGGTCGTGCCCAGAACCTTGGATGGATTGTAGCCGCCGATGACCAGATCCCGGCTGGCCAGCTCCTTGAGCAGTTCGGTGCGGTTGAGCGGGCGGGCGTGGTAGTTGAGGATCTGCTCCACCATGTTGAGCACCAACACGGGCTTTGGATTGGACTGAGTCTTGGTCCTGGGCGCCGGCGCGGGGATACGGGGCGCGCTCTTGGACCGGAATGTATCCACAGGACGCCCGCTCGTCACAATCTGTTCTCTTAACGTTCTCGGTGTATCTTCAATACCTGTGGACGCCTTGTGGACAAGATCGATCAGGTCCGCCCAGAACCAGGACGTCAGGGCCGGCGGCGCGGTTCCCGCCGCCGCATCTAGAAGGGAAATCATTTCCGCAACCTTATCAAGCTCGTAAGCGAGCTGAACTTGTCGCTCTTGCAGTAGGCGCTTCAGATCTTCCATGGCCTAGCAGTACCCGCAAAGCCCTTCCAGCCCAACACCAACCGACCCTTCTCCACAACAATATCGGATGTATCCGGTACTCTTGTGGTGTCGACCATCGTTTAGGCTGGCCAAGTATGCCATTTTACGGGTCAGCAGGTCGTTCGATTCGAACGGGCAAGCCACGGAGACGCCGAAGAGGCCATGAACGTTTAGGCGGCGCGCTGGAGATCACGGACGCGACCGCAGGGCAGGGGCCACGAAAAAGGGCCGCTGACCAAAGCCAACGACCCTTTCCGTGAATGGTCACACCGATCGCCGGCGCATCCCATTCCCTTCTGCAAATCGGAAGATGCGTCCGGCGGTCGGAAATTGCAACGGCCCGAGTGGCCTTCAGGATTTCACGACCATGCTCATCACGACGCCCCGCGTCCGCGTACGCACCTATGACCGTGTCCGCTACGGCAGCCACGAGGTGGTGTGCAAGCACACCCGCCGCTTCCCCCGCCCGCGCGGGCGCAAGTCCGAATAACCCCCAACTTCGCTCGCACGGCAAGGCCGCCGGGGAGACCGGCGGCCTTTGCTTTTCGGCGAATTGCGGGCCGCCCACGGCCCGGCCCAGGCCCCATGCGATCGTCGGTCGGGTCACGCGCCGATCATCACTTGCCAGGGCAAAGCCCCATTTGGGGTCTTGGGGCGACCGCCGCCCGCGGTCCGGCGCTACGGGCGACGCGCTGGCGGCCTCACGCGGCCCGCGCGATCGCCACGGCCGGGGCGGCGTGTTCGATACACCCGTACCAGCCCAGTCCCTCATAGGTCTCGTAGCCGGGTGTCCGGGCGAAGGCGACCAGGCGATCGCCCTCGACATAGAAGCCGCGCGAGCGCTCGCCGGCGCGAAGATCGAAGCGCTCGGTCAACAGGCCCGCGCCGTCGGAGGCCGCCAGCACGCGGTGCTGGGCGTCCAGCAGCATGACCCGCGTGCAGGCCCGTTCCTCGGGCGTCAGGCCCACGCCCTCGACGATGGCGGCGGCCTGCGGCGCCCAGTCAAAGAAGATGCCCAGCACCCCCACCGGCGGGCCCGCGACGGCGCCGCCGCGTCGCACGGCCGTGGCGTAGGCCGCGCCCGCCGCGCCGCCCAGGGCCGGCTGCTGGGCGATGTCGCAAACGGCGAATTCATCGCCGTTGGCCGTGCGCAGCGCCCGCTGGAACCATCGCTCCCCGGACACGTCGCGTCCGATCACATCGGCGCGCTCGGGCCGGCCGTTGGCGATCACCCGGCCGCGGCCGTCGGCCACCCACAGGTCCAGATAGACCGTGTAGGAACGCAGAATGGTCGCCAGGCGCTCGCCCGCGAAGGACGCCGCGGCCGCCGACTGCGCCTCCAGCGCCCCGACGATGGCGCTGTCGGTGGCCCACCAGCGCACGTCGCAGCTGCGCTCATAGAGGTTGCGGTCGATGACTTCGACGCAGTTGTGGGCCAGATCGGCCAGGCGCGCGCCGCGCATCTCGGCCACCATCCGCGACCCGGCCGCCTCCAGCCGGGCGATGTTGTCGGCCACGGCGCTGCGCAGCTGGCCGGAGATGAGGTTGATGTCCTTGGCCACCAGGCTCATCTCGTCGGCGACCACGGCGAAGGCGGCGCCCGCCGCCCCGGCCCGCGCGGCCTCGATGCGGGCGTTGAGCGCCAACAGGTGGGTCTGGCGCATGACCCCGTCGATCAGATCGATCTTTTCCCCGGTGACCCGCGAGACTTCGTAGGCCAGGTCCAGGATGTCGTTTTCCATCGGTCTATCCGTGTCGTGACGGACGTTTCCGACCCCTTCTTGACCGGGCCTCGTTGTGGCGGACCCGCGTTCGCCGAAACAGCGCCGCAATGGTGAACGAGATCCTAACCTTGAGCGTCCGACGCTCCGTGCTCGGTCGATCCTGGGGCACGCCTTCACCAAGACAGCGGTTTCCGTCAGCGAGTTTTCGCCGATCGCCCGGCCTTCGCGCCGCGCACGCCGGATGACAGCGCTAGACCTTGAACGAGGCTTGTTATTTCACCTCCGCGCCGCGTTCGAACCGATAAGACAGCTTGGTCCGCAGCCTGACATTGCCGCCAGCGCCATGCGCGCGAACGTTGCGTGAAGCCCATTCCCAGCGATCGCTGGCCGCCACGGGCTCGGCGCGCGGATCAACCATCCAAGTCGATCCACCGCCGCTCAACGTCCACGCTCGCGTCTTCATAGCTGTGGGCCCGAGATCCACGCACCATATCCATGCGCAACGACCCCCGGGCTTTTCGGCTGCGTTGCAGCTTGGTCAAAACCGCCTTGGACATTGTGGTCGCAAAGCCGCCGAGCCTGATGATCTGCCGCGGGCGACGCGGCTGCCAATCGGCGTTCCAGAACGTCCAGGTCGACAGCAGAACGTCTTGGCCAGACAGGGTCAGGGCCTCGCCGTTCGAAGCCAGCATCGCCGGCGCATCGAAGAGAGAAGGGTGCGCCAGTTGAATGCCGACCGGATGGAAATCGACCTGATACCGTCCCCAGTGCGACGGATGCACTGCGGTCGTGAGCAGCAGGGGATCGGCGAGGAGATCGAGCGGCGCGGCGGGCGCGAGCAGGCCCGAGAACGTCCCTTCCAGGCCTAGCGGCTGCGATAGCGCCGGCTGCGACGCCTGCGCGGCCGCGTCGGGCAACTGATCGCGGTGAAGCGCTCTGCGCAGGGTGAGTTCGGCAAATCCCAGGTCGGCGGTCTCGACCGCGCGCAAAGCGATCAGCGCCTGATCGGCGGCCACGGTGCGCGCGGCCGCGCGCCAGAGCTTGCCGGCGACGGCCTCATAGCCTTCGGCGTCCAGCGACTTGAGCCAGCCCGAAGACCATGTGGGTCGCGCGGCGGGACGAAGCGAGGCAAGACCGGGGCTGAACGCCATGGCCTCCAAGGCAAGATCTTTCGCCAGCGCGCTGGGCAGGCCCTTTACGGCCACGGCGAAGGCCAGCGTCCGAAGCCAAGCCGACAGATAGACCTCGGTCTGCCGAACATGGGGATTGATGGTGTCGTTCCGGGCCGAGTCCCCTCGCAGGACATCGGCGGAGGAAAGCGGCTCGCCTAGTTGCTCTTGCAGCCAACACCATTCGACGAACCACCGTTCGAGCATGAGGGGCCCGCCGGAACCGAGTCGGCCGAAGAGCGAGCGATAGACCGGCGGGACGACCTGGCCGATGTGGCGATCGAAATAGCTCTTGAGCGTCGGCGTCGGCCGCGCGCCGGCCGGGGCGTGGCTAAGCGCCCGCGGCGGGCGCCGCACGCCGCGATAGGTTCGATCGATCAGTTGCTCGGACAAGAGGGACGGAACCGTGATCGCCTCGTCCAGCTCCTGAGCCGAAATCGACGCGCTCAGGCCGAACGCCTCGACGATGCTGACGCCGGTGGCCGCCTCGTTCTCCAATCGGCGCGTGGCGATCCAGTCCAGAAAGGCGGTTTTCATCGCCGCGTCGCCAGCCAAGATCAACGCGGCGATCTGGCTGGCGGCCTCGAGGCGAACCTGCCCGGACGGCCAGCTCAAGCGAGAGACCAGCAATCTCGACGAGGGATCGATCATGCGGCCCATGCCGATGGCGCCAGCGGCTGGTCGGTCAACTCGGCCTTCAGCAAATCGACCAGGCCCTGGGTGAACTGGACGGCCAGGGCCTGCTGACCACATTGAAGCAGAAAATAGACGAGCCGATTGGTGCCCAGGACCCGGGTCCGGCGCTCGTCGACCGAATAGCGCACGCCCTCGGACGTGGCCTGGATAAACTCCTTCCACCGTTGCGGGTATTCCTTGGCGGCCCGGTCCAGGCGAGCTTGGCCTTCGGCCGTATCGCTGACGAAACGGTGCCAGCCGTGACGGTGGCGATGGGCCAGCGCGAGCCATGGAAAGGCCGCGCGGCGACCCTGGAGCTTGAGCGCGACATCAAAGGCGGTGTCATAGGCGGCGTCGAGCAGCGTCGTGGTGGCCGGGCCGCCGGCGTCGGTGACCGCCTTGAGCGTCGCCAGGGCCTCCTGGCCCCGCCCATTGGCCTCCCAATGTCGAAGCCAGGCCGAGACCAGGCCGCGCTCGACCTCGTAGTTGAGCCGTCGCGAGCGCTTGCGGGTGATCAGCGTCTCCAACTGGTCGGGGCCGTAATCGCCCACGGCGGGAGGCCGGGCGTAACGAGGCTTCTTTTCTTTGGGCTGCGGGCCACCGATCTGATGGCGTTGACCCGGGCCGACGGCCCGCAGCAGATGGTCGACGACGGCGCTGTCGACCAGCCCGTCCCGCGCCATGCGTTCGATCTGCTCTTGTTCCTCGGGCTGGATGAACGTGCTTAGCAGGGCCGAGCGGGCCTTGGTGACCGGAAGGGCGGGCGCCATGGAGCGCAAGAGCAGGTCGGCGTAGTGCCAGTCTTCGCGTTGCAACAGGGCCGCGTAAATCTCGGCGCCGCGACCAGGATCCAGCTTGGCGACAAGCTCGTAGAATTCCGCGCGCGCATGGCGCGTGCCGTCTGAATCGGTGAACGTGGTGATTTCCTCGAACACCGGCGCCAGGTCCAAAAGCATGGCCAGCGCCACCGTCGGACTGCCCTGGCTCAGGTTCTCGATCGCGCCAAGGACCTCGAAGGCGAAGGAATCCTTTCGCCAGATATAGCCGATCGCGCAGTCGGCGGCGCGCCGCAGCGCTTGGCGGCCAAGATCGACGACGCCGTTGTCATGCGCGAATAGGGCTAGCTGGCTGGCCAGGCCCGCCCGTTCGTCAAACTGGGTGACGGCAGCGGCTTGCGCGCGCTCGACGCTCTCGATCAGCCCGCGCGCCGCCGCCTCGCTGTGCAGCGGCAAACGGCGTTCGGTGAAGGCCTCCAGCCAAATCTCGTCCAGCCAAAGCGACGAGGTTCGGGCGCTGATCAGATCGTCGAGCGATATGAGATTGTTCGCGTCAAGCCCCAGGCACAGCGTCTGCAGATCGATCGCGATGTCCATCACCGCCAGGCGCACGGCGTTATACTCGCTTCGTGCGTCAAAGGCGCTGCTCGCCGGCTGCTCGATGTCGAACGCGGCGTAGAGCGCAGCAATCGACGGCGTCTCGCCGTCCTCGACCAAGGCGTCGGCGATGGCTTGAGCGCCGTCTGCGACGGCAACGAACACGTCGCCAAGCCAGGCGCTCTCCAGCGCGTCGGGACCCGTCAACTCCAGCCACGCGCGGCCCGGCGCCAGCGCGGCGGCGAGGGTCATGAAAAACAGGCCGTGAACCGCCGCCCGAATGCCCGGATGCACCCGTTCGTGGGGTTGGGCCTCGCCCAACAGTTTGGCGATGTCGAGGCGCCGGCGGGGCTTGGCGGCGTGCTGACCATGAAGGGCGGCGAATGCTTGACCCAAGGGCGAGCTCTTGACGCGCTTCAGGCCGGCGGCGCTGTTTGGCCCCAGACCCTCCAGGCACAGCGCCGCGACGACCTCGCGCCCGAAGCGAGGGCTGCCGTAGCGCTTGGCCATGTCCAGGACGTGGTCGACATGGCCGGCCAGCAAGCTCTCCTGGGCGAACGCGATCAGCAATCCGTCGCCGTCGTTGAACTGGCGCGCATATCTGGCGATACGGCCAAACTCGACGTCTCGCCCCCAGGCCAAGGCGCGGATCAGATCCTCGCGCCAGTCGTCCGGCTGCGAGGAATAGGGCCGATGGCTTTCACGACGGCGCATGCGTCGATTGAGGTCGACCGCGACCTTCCGCGCATAGGGCGAAGGCTCGCCTTCCAGGGTGCGAAGCGCCGCCGCCATCAGGGTCGGCGAAAGGCGGGTGATCTCGTCACGCACGGCCAGGCGGGGATAGGGATCGGTCGACAAGACGGTCGCCGCTTCGAAGAAGAGAGCGAAGTCGTGCAGTTGGAACTCCGGGGCGTTCTCGATCCGGACGTGCAAATGCAGGAAGAGATAGAGCCGAGGCAGATCGAAGCGCGCGAAGGCGGCGGCTTGAGCGTGCTCGAGGATCGTCGAGATCTGCGTCAGCGGATAGCCGTTGGCCATCGCGTCTATGACCCAGGCCCGATCAAGCCCGTTGACCAGATCCTCGTCCGCCCCCAGCTGCGCCCTGGTCACCCAGAGCCAAGCCCACCGCCAGTAGGACGGCGCGCTGGTCTCCAACCACTGCACGACCTTGGGGGCGTGCGCCGTGAACGCCGCGCCATGTCCGGCTCGCTCGCGAACGAAGGCGAAGATGCTGCCGTGAAAGGGCAGGACGCCGATCTCACGACGATCAAGCAGATGGTCAATCTGGTCCATGGCTTGAGCGGCGGCCACGTCGCGCCCGAAACACTCCCACAGGCCGATCGGCGGCAAGCCAAATTCCAGCCCGGCCAGGACGTGCAGGATCTCGCGCGCCGCGGGGCCGATCGTGTTCCACAGACCCTCGTAATAGGTTCGGATGTCGCCATCGGGGCAGGACGGGAGCGCGGCCACGTCCGCCGCGCAAATGGGGGCCCCGCGACGCACAAGTGCCTCGAACGCATAGATCAGGTGCAGCGGCAGTCCCAGCGAAGACTCATAAAACGCCCTGGCCAATCGAGACAGGGCCGTGGCGGACGTAAGAGGGGCGACGGGCGCGACCTGCAGACGGCCTGTCGCCTTCTGCGCCTTCAGCCAGGCTTCGACGGCGTCGGGCGACATCAAGGGCAGCTCGATCCAGCCGGCCTTGGGAGCGGCCTGCAACAGCCGTTTGGGCAGTTGGTCGTCGGGCGCCTTCTGCGTGCCGACCAGCAGCGTGACGTTGGCCCGCAACGGCAGCAGCTCGTTGAAAAGCTGAGCCATCTGATCCAAGGAGCGGCCCTCGCGCCAAACATGATCCAGGCCGTCGACGACGATGACGAGCCGCCCGCCGCGCTCGCCGAGCTTGCAGGCCGCCGCCTTGATCGTCTCCTTCAAATCCAGGCCCTTGGACACCTCGGCCAGCGCATCCTGGATCTGGTCGATCAGCGAACGGGCGATCTCGGCGTAGTAGAAGCGCGCCGTCGAGCGGTCCGTCAGGCTCAGGAAGTAATGGTGCCGGATCCAAACTTCGTTCGGGCCGCGCTTCTGATCGACCAGATGGCTGAGATAGGTGCTTTTGCCGCGACCAGGCGGCCCCCAGAGCACGCAGATTCCGTCCTGTGTGAGCGTGCGGACGAACGCCTCATGAAACCCCGCGTCCGGGGGCGCGTAGCCCGCCGGGACCCGGAAATCCTGCGGAATGGGCGCGGGCTTGCGACTGATGACCTGGGTCAGGTGATGATGCCGGATCAGACCATCCGGTTCGGGGCGGTCCTTCTTCGTCGCCCAAATCCACACCGCCGTCGTCAGGCTTTGCCAACCGGCCTCGTTGGTGTCGGACGGCACCAGACTGGCCTTGAGGCGATACTCCAGATCTTCGATCTGGGCTTCGGAGTGCCGAAAGGCGAAGTTGCTGAAGAACGCGCGCGCCGTGACCTCGTCGCCCAGTTGATCCGTGATCCGCCGTTGGACAGCCGTCGGGATCTTGTCGAAATCGATCTTCTGGCCCACCAGACAGGCGGCGAAGGCGGGATCGGGCCGACGATCGGTGCGTACGGCGGCGGTGTGCAGCGTATCGGCGGCCAGATGCGCCAAGGCGGTCTTCGCCCACTTCTGCAGCAGGGACCGGGCGCGTGGACCGCCGTCGATGTCGAGCAACCACGACCAGCTCAGCGGCGATAGAGGCGAGGCCGGATCGGCGGTGAACTTGACCTGCGTCAGATCATATCGACCGTCCGGGCGGCAGGCGACGACGTCGTCGATCGCCGCGAACGCCTCTCCCCCTTCGACGCTGACCCACTGGTACAGGTCCCGATCCCGATAGAAATCGATCAGGATCTCGATACCGATCAGGTCTTGATAATAGAACCCGGCGCGGAGAATTCCGGGCTTCTTGTAGCCGTGGGTCAAAGCCCGTCCCCATCCGCCTTCGGCTGAACTCTTCAACGCCGCACGGCCGGTTTCATAGTGACGCTGAACAATCAGGCTACACGGTGAGGTTCTATCGGCAAGACCGCTCTTGCATAAGGGGCAAGCTTGGGCCGAAGGCTATCGAGACCATCTGCGAGCCCATACGCCAACCCGCCCCGAGGAGGACATGATGGCCACGATCCGCCTCGACGCGCCGAACACCGATCTGCTGGACGCCCTGACCAACGACATCCTTTGGATCCTGATCAGCGCCTATGTCATCCGCCGCCGCTCCCGACTGGAGGGCCTTCAGGACTGGTCGGCCCAGCATCTGGCCGAAGAGTTTTTCCTGCTGGAAGCGGCCCAGCGCGATCTGATCCTGAGGTTGACAGCCCTGGACGACGACGGGCGCGGACAACGCTCCTTCCGCTCGGTGATGAAGGTTCTGAAGGCCCAAGACGACCTGTACGGCCCGGCGCAGGCTGAGGCGGACAAGGCGGTCAAAGCCTATCGCGCCTTGATCAACACGATGAAGACCAAGCATCGCAACGCCTATATCGGCCATGTCCTGGACGGCGAGACCGCAACACCCCGGCTTCCTCAAGCGCCCGAGGCCTTGAACGAGGCGATCGCCAGCGCGGTGGCGATCGGCGACCAACTGACCGGCGTACGACAGTCCTATCTGTTCAAGATGACCGGCGGCCAACGCCTTGATCTGCGCGAGGAGCTCGGGCTCTGACGCCTGGCAAAACCTGGGAACACGCCTTGAGCGGGGGGGCGACGCGGCTAGGGTCGCCCCGCCGCCCCGGCGTCGAAGATCCGGGCGGCCTCATAGGCCTCCGGCACGGTCTCGTAGACGCCCAGCAGGACCAGCGCGCGCGCCGCCGTGGTCGGCGCGCGATCGCCGATCCCGGTCTGGCTCGCCGGCCGCACCTGGTCGAACAGATTGCTGGCCTGGGCGTAGATCGCCGCGGCCTCGGCGATCTCGGTTCCGATCTCCCTCAGGGTCTGCCCGTCGTCGTTCTTGCCCAGGTCCGAGCGGAAGCCCCGCCAGCGGGCCGCATGGGTCTGCAGGTCCGACAGCAATTCGACATAGGCCGACACGTCCTGGGCTTCGGGGGAGGCCTCGATCATGTCGCGAAGACCGGCGGCGACGCTGGGATCCAACTCCGGCAGGTCGATGTCGAGGAAGCGATCGCGGGTCAGGGCCTGGCCGGCGGCCTTCAGCCCATAGGCATAGTGGTAGGCCTCCACGCTCTGCTCGACATAGTCGCAGACCGAGCTCAGCACCAAGGGCATGACCGCCGTCTGCGCCCGGTGACGACGCAGGATCCGTCCGGCCTCCTGCTGGTCGGCCAGCGAGACCTGCAACAGCACGTACCAGCCGGCCAAGGCCGCCGCGATCAAGGCGAAGGCGCCGGTCAGCAAGGTCTGCCAGGGCGACAGCGCCTTGCCAAAGCGCGTCACGGCCGCGCAGGCGCCGCGGCCCTCGCCGAGCGCGGCGCACCCGACGTCGGCCGCCACCAGCAGGAACACGGCCAGGGCGATGACGCCCATGGCCGCCAACGCGCCCTTGAGGCGCCAGCCGATCTTCATTCCGGACCTCTCGCCGCCATTGCGCGATCGTGGCGATCGATCATGTCGGACTTTGGACGCGGCGCCCCTCCAGGCCTGTGAGCCCTCACATCGCCTCCGCATCGGCCGCCAGCTGATCTAGCCCGCTCATTTGGTTTCTCAGCCAGACCCCGGCCGGCCCCAGCACCTTGGAGCGCAGATGGGCGATACTGAGTGGAAATTCCGGGGGCTGTTCGGTGACGCTCCTGGGATCCAGCCGCAGCGCCACGAGCCTTCCCGCGTCAAGATCCTCGGCGACGAAGTGCTCGGGCATGCTGGACCACCCCAAGCCTTCCAGCAGCAGGCGTCGCCTCAGTCCAAGGTCGTTGACCCGCCAGCGATTGACCGCGTGGCCGCCCCAGTCCTTGGCCCCGCTGGCCTGCGCCCCCGACGACAGCAGGATCTGGACATGGTCTCGCAGGTCTTCCTGGCGCACGTGCCCCTCCATCCTGGCCAGGGGGTGATCGGGGGCGGCGACGAGCAGACTGGTCAGCCGGCCGCATCCCGCGCGCTCCAGGCCTTCCATGAAGTCCGTCCCCGGCATGTCCACAATGAGGCCCAGGTCGGCGATCCCCTGGCGCAGGGCGCCGAGCGTGGCGTCCATGGGCTGGACAAGGATCGCGACCTCGACGGTGGGGAAGGCGGTCTTGAAGGCCTTCAGCGCCGAAGTCAGCAGCCCGGTGGGGGCGACGACATCGACCGCCAGGGTCAGGCGCGGCTCGGCGCCGGCCAGCAGGCTGCGGGCTTGGCGTCGATAGTCGGCGACGCCCTCCAAGACCCGGCGGGCGCGCGGCAGCAGGGCACGGCCCGCCGGGGTCAGGCTGGGCCGATAGGCCGAGCGGTCGAACAGCGGGGCGCCGGTCTGGGCCTCCAGGTTCTGCACGGCGTAGGTGATCGCCGACTGGGCGCGGTTGAGCCGCCGCGCCGCGCCCGAGAAACTTCCCGCGTCGACCACGGCGGCGAAGACCGCCAGCTGGTCCAGGGTCAGTCCCTCCATCCGGCAAAGCCTCCGCGCGCTACAGATCATATTATTCGATAGAGTTGATCTGATCTTTATCGGTATTTCGGATGGACGTGAAGACCTATCGCTATCCGTCATCCTGCCGCGACCCCCTCCGGCACGGCCCCGAAGGAAACGCCATGTCCAGCGAAATCGTCTCCACGCCGCCCCGCCCCAACCGCCTGCTGTCGGTCGCCCTCTGGATCGTGCAAGGCCTGCTCGCCTTCGCCTTCCTGGGCGCGGGCTTCATGAAACTGGCCACCCCCTTGCCCAAGCTGGCGCAGATGATGCCCTGGGCCGGCGACCATCCCCACCTGGTCATCTTCACCGGCTTCGTCGACATGGCCGGCGGTCTTGGCGTGCTCCTGCCGGCCGCCACCCGCATCCGCCCGCGCCTGGGCGTGGCCGCCGCCCTGGGCCTGTGCGTTCTGCAGAGCCTGGCCTTGGCGTTCCATCTGTCGCGCGGCGAGACGAGCCTGGCGCCGGCCAATGTCGTGCTTCTGGCGCTGTCGCTCTTCGTCCTCTGGGGCCGGGGCTGGGCCGCCCCGATCGGCCGCCGCTAGTCTGCGCCGCCCAATCCAGAGCCCCGTCCTTGGCAAGCTCGCGCGTCGTCACGGTTGACGCCGGAGCGCTCGTCGCCCCACACACCTTCGGCGGCGAGCGTTCATGGGCTGTCGAGGGAGGACGCGATGCCGTCTGGGCACGAGTTTTGGCAGACCGGGGCGCCGTGGATCGCCATCCTGGCCACGTTCGGCCTGGGCGTCTGGAACCTGTTCGTCGGATTGTCGGGCAACAGGAAGACGCGGTTCATCAACACCGTGACCAACCAGCGCGTCCTGTGGATCGAGCAGTTGCGCCAGGACATCGCCACCCTGATCAGCCTGGCCGGCGGCATGGCCGGCGACACGACCAAGGCCAAGTCCGTCGCCAAGGACAAGGAAACCCGGCTCGAACTGCATCGCCTGCGGCGGGTCATCACCCTGCGGCTGAACCCTGACGATCCCGAAGATCAGAAAATCCAGAAGCTGTTGCCGGTGATCGAGCATCTGGCGCTGACGGCCGATCCGTCCAACATCGCCGACAAGCGGCTCGACGAGCTGGCCGAGCGCGCCCAGAAGCTGCTCAAGGCGGAATGGGACAAGGTGAAGCTGGAAGCCGAACAGGGCCGCCTCAAGACCGTCAAGGACGCCAGGCGTGACGCGGCCTAGCGGCCGCGAAGGTCAGCTGCCCCCCGGCGCGGCCCAACAGCTCGCGCGGACCTTGGCGGGCTGGCGTCAAGCCCGCGCCTTGGGCGTGGAGGTGCGCGTCGGGATCCTGGCCGGTCCCGGATGCGCGCTCGCCGCGGCCCTGGAAGGACAATCCTGGACGATCGAGGCCGCGCCCCGGCTGCCGATCGCCGGCTGCGCGCGCTCGCCCTGCTGCGGCTGCTGCTATGTTCCGGTCCCGCCGACCCAAGGATAGGGGCCCGGAGGCGCGGCGCGCCGCCAAGGCGGCCGAAACGAAAAGGACCGCGCGGGCCGGTCCCTGGGAGCCTTTGAGCCTCGCCCCAGCCCTCTCCCGCGCCGGCGGGAAAGGGCCAGGGCCGCGATCCTCAAGCTTCTCGAGCGGTCTTCAGGGCGCTGGCCCACCAGGCCAGGTCCTCGAACAGGACGTCGCGGCTCATGGTCAGATAGGGATAGTCGTCGATGCTCTTGCCCTGGGTGTGGATGCCCAGGAACGGCTCCATGGCGATGTTCACCTCCGGCTTGATCGGCGCCATCTGCAGTTCGATGGCCACGGCGCGCAGGTGCTCGATGGCGCGCGCGGCGCCGACTCCGCCATAGCCGACGAAGGCGATCGGCTTGCGCCGCCATTCCAGCGAGGCCGAGTCGAAGGCGTTCTTGAGCACCGCGGTGGGGCCGTGATTGTATTCGGCGGCGGTGACGATGAAGCCGTCATACTGGCCGATCTTGTGGCGCCAGGCCTCGGCCGCCGGGGCGGTGAACACCCCGCCGCTGAACAGGGCCGGAACGGGCTCTTCGTAGAACGGCAGGTCCTGGTCGCGCAGGTCCAGGACGTCGAGGGTGAAGTCCTGGCGCTCGGCGGCGGCCGCGACGATCCATTGGGCGGGAATGTCGGCGAAGCGATTGGGGCGCGTGCTGCCGATGATGAGTGCGAACCTGAGCATGGTGTGAGTGACCCTTTGCGGTTACTATCAGTAACGGACGCACAAATGATGCGGCGGCGAAAACCGCACAAGGAGGCACATTTTTGGAACCCAGGCACACCGCTGATAGCTGCTTGCCGATCCGCGACATCCTGGCCCGGGTCGGCGACAAGTGGAGCATCCTGATCATCATGGCGCTCAGCGACGGCACCAAGCGGTTCAGCCAGCTGCAACGCATGATCGACGGCATTTCGCAGCGCATGCTGACCTTGACCCTGCGGGGCCTGGAGCGCGACGGCTTCGTGGCCCGGCAGGTGTTCGCCACCGTCCCGCCCCGGGTGGAATACACCCTGACGCCGATGGGCGACTCGCTGCGCGAGCCGATCATGGCGCTGGGCCAGTGGGTGGAGGCCAATATGGGCGAGATCGACAAGGCGCGCCGACAGTTCGACGCGGCGACGCCCGCGGCGGCCTAGCCGGCCGGCCGAAACTCAGCGCGCCGCCGACAGGCTCGCCCGCGCCCGGGAACGGTCGACCCTTGGTCTGCCGCGCCGGTCCTAGCTGGCTTCGCGGGCCAGGTGCGGCGGGGCGCGTGAGGCGGCACCAGGGACCAGTTCGGTGACCGGGATGCGGCTGACCCAGAACCGGCTCTTCTCGCGCCGGCCGCCCCGGGTGCCTTGCATGATCTGGTGGCGCTCCAGGTCTCCCGAGCAATGCTTGCCCAGATAGTCGATGAAGTGGCGCACGGCCGGCAGGATGCCGCGACGGGAGGGGAAGGTGACGTGCAGCTCGGTCAGCAGGGGCGAGTATTGCGGCAGCACGATTTCCAGGGTCCCGTCGCGCAGGTCGTCGCGGCACAGGCCCAGGGGCAGCAGGGTGACGCCCAGGCCCTGGAGGGCGGCCAGACGGATGACCACGAACTCGTCGACGATCAGGACCGGGTTGTGCTTGACCTGCACCTCGCGATGTTCCGGGTCGACGAGCGACCACAGGTGGGGGCCCTGCGGCGAGGAATGGCTGATCGTGGCCATGTTGGCCAGGTCGTTGGGCGATTGCGGACGGCCATATTCGTCCAGGAAGGCCGGGCTTGCGACCAGCAGGGGCTGGAAGATGCCCAGGGCGCGGACGATCTGGCTGGAGTCCTCGTGCGGCATGTGCCGGATGCGGATCTCCAGGTCGAAATTCTCCTCGATGCTGACCTCGCGATTGTCCGTATCAAGCGCGATGCGGATGTCCGGATAGGCCTTCATGAAGGCCGGCAGCAGCGGACCGATGACGAACTGGGCCAGCATGGTCGGACAATGGATCCGGATCACCCCGTTGGGCCCGGCCTGGGCCTGGGCCACGCAGTCGGCGGCCGAATTGGCCGCGGCCATCATCGCCAGGCAGTGCTCGTTGAACTCGCGCCCCAGCTCGGTGACCGCGAAATGGCGCGTGGAGCGATGGATCAGGATCGTCCCGAGCCGATCCTCCAGTCCGGTGATGCGCCGAGACACCTTCGAACGCGCCATGCCCAAGGCGCTCGCGGCCGCGGTGATGCCCTGATGCTCGACGACCTTCGAGAACAGGTAAAGATCGTTCAGGTCAATCATAGGATGATCCTGCTTCGCTCCCCTTGTTGTCATTGCAACCTGTCGACATTAAACAATAATTTCACCCGAAGCGAGCGCGATCTGACGCTGCGTCAAGGCCCTGGACGACCCGTCGCGCGCGCCCCGCGACGCCCCAAAAAACCGCCGGCCCCGAGCGACCCGGCCGCCGGCGAAGGACCCGCCGGCGGCCCCGCGACGCGCCCCGTCGGGGCGCCCGCGCGCACCATGGTCTTGAGGTCGTCGGAGCGGCGACTTGATCGCCGAGCCCGCGGTCGCGGCGGCCGCTGGCCATAGGTGACGCGAAGGCCCGGCCAAGCACGGTGAATGTGGAAATCAGTTGTGTGTTTTCCGCGCCTTCTCCGCGCCCGCCGCCTTGCGCAACATGGGGCCCGGTGTGCGCAGCCTTCGCCGTCGTTCAAGCCCTCGCGGGCCGCGAAGCTTAAGGAGGCGGCCGCCGCGAGATGCAGAAGAAAACACCGGGAGCGGACGCTTGACCCCACAGGAAGAGAACAAGGCGCGCCCGCGCCGGTTCAGCAAGGCGTTCAGATCCGCCTTGCCCGACCTTGAGGTCATCGTTCGCGACCCGATCGCCAAGGACGGCGCCGTCGCGCCCCGCATGAGCCGCCGCCACGCCTGTAGAGGCCAGGTCATGACACCGGCGGCCCCGCCGCGACGGGCGGCCCCGTCCCCAACCTAGGACCCGGCTCGGCGACCTCACCCCGCCGGACGGCGCAAGACCGGTGATGCTGAGGGGTTTGCCGTCAGCCCAACCCACGGATCAAGAGAACAGCCATGACGATCAAGATCGACCTCTACACCGACTTTGTCTGCCCCTGGTGCCTGATCGGCACCAAGCGGCTGGACAATATCCTGCAACGGCAGTTCAGCCAGGCCGACATCGATATCGAGCATCACCCGGTCTTCCTGGACCCCGATTGCCCCGAGGGCGGCGTTCTGATCGCCGACATCCTGAAGGCGCGGTTCGGCGCCTTCGACGCCAAGACCATGTTCGCCCGGCCCGAGGCCGAGGCGCGCGCCGTCGGCATCGATCTGGACATGAGCAAGCAGCCGTCGATGTATCCCACCGCGGCCGGACATACGCTCATTCGGCTGGCCCGGCCGCTGGGCACGCAACACCAATTGGCCATGGCGCTGTCCTCGGCCTATTTCCTCCAGCAGCGCAATATCGGCGACCTGGACGTGCTCGCCGACATCGCCTCCGAGCATGGCTTCAGCCGCGAGGACGCCCGCGCGGCGGCCGCGTCGCCCGACCAGCTGGCCGTGACGCGCAAGGCCGCCGCCGCCTCGAAGGCGGCGGGGGTCAAGGGCGTGCCCCATCTCGTCGTCAACGGGGTCGTCACCCCCTGTCAGGACGAGGCGATCGTCCAGGCCCTGCGCCTGGCGTCGCGATAATCCCGTCCGGCGATCGGCCTTCGGGTCGTCGGGCCGGCGTCCGCGCGACGCCGGCCCGCCCCGCAACGCCGACCGGCAAAACCAGGACCAAAGGGCCTGCATTCCATGTCAAATGAAGACTCCCGACCGACGTCCGGCGCCGGTGATTTCGAGGTCGTGATCGTCGGCGGCGGTCCGGTGGGACTGATCTCGGCCATTCAGCTTGGCCGCGCGGGGATCAGGACCCTGCTACTGGAGCGGCGCTCCAATTTCTCGGTTCACCCCAAGGCCTCGGGCATCCACGCCCGGACCATGGAGATCTATCGCCAGCTGGAACTGGCCGACCTGATCCGACGCAACAGCGTCGACTGGAACGGCGTCTTCACGATCGGCTGGATGACCCGGCTGGCCGGCGTGGAGCTGGGCCAGGTCTCGATCGGCGCGACGCAAGAGGAACAAGACCTGTTCCGCAGCTGGTCGCCCGAGACCATGGCCTTCTGCAGCCAAGACATCTACGAGCCGCTGTTCGCCCAGGCCATCGGCCAGTACCCGTCGGTCCAGCTGCGGCTGTCCAGCGAAGTGCGCACGATCGAGCAGGACGACGACGGGGTGACGGTCGGCTACGTGTCGGCCCAGGGCGAGGCGTTGCGGGCCCGCGCCCAGTACGTCATCGGCGCCGACGGGGTGCGCAGCCCGACGCGCGAGCGCCTGGGGATTTCGGAGACGGGGGTCCCGTCGATGGGCAACGCCATCAACGTGGTCTTCGAGGCCGATCTGGAAGCCTATCGCGCGGGACGCGAATACGGCCTGTTCTGGGTGGTCAACAGCGACACCCAGGGCGCGTTCGGCTGGCGGCGGCGCGGCAACCTCTGGTCCTACAACTTCGAGGCCGCCGAGGGCGAGGATCCGGCCAGCTACACGCCCGAGCGTTGCGCCGACATCATCCGGTTGGCGGCCGGCGTCCCGGACCTGGCGCTGGACGTGACCAGTATCCTGCGTTGGAAGCACGACCAGGCGGTGACCGATCGCTGGCGCGCGGGACGGATCTTCCTGGCCGGCGACGCCGCCCACCGTTTCCCGCCCCACGGCGGCTTTGGCATGAACAGCGGCGTCCAGGACAGCCACAACCTGGTCTGGAAGCTGGTGGCCCGGCTGCGATGGGGCGCCGGCGAGGACCTGCTGGACAGCTATCAGGACGAGCGCAAGCCGGTGGCCGAGCGTAACGGCGAGCAGATGATCCTCAACACCAAGCGCATGGCCGAGACCGGGTTCCTGAGTAAGAACCCCCAGGCGCTGTCGATCCTGGAAACGCCGGAAGGCGAGCCCATGCGCCAGAAGATGCGCGAGGCTATCCCCAAGCAGCGCGAGCAGATCCTCTCGCAAGGCCAGCAATTTGGCCAGATCTACGCATCGGCCGCGATCGTCGACGACGGCGAGCCGGCGGTGGAGTCGACCGTTTCGGACTACCGGCCCACCGGCACGCCCGGGGCGCGCGCCCCGCATGTCTGGCTGACCGACGGCCAGTATCGATCGCTTTCGACCATCGACCTCTATGACGGCGGCTT
>FTCT01003569.1_pt1 | contig 28875 bp, 30 predicted proteins | sample 1658881 | NCBI WGS metagenome assembly FTCT01 (sample SAMEA3914864, study PRJEB12502) | metagenome | biome: forest; material: soil | place: USA | collected 2012-03-12 | depth 0.3 m | reverse complement strand
CCGGTGGTGGACGGTCGTCACGGGGATGTTCCGCAACGTCGCGATCTCCTGATAGGTCAGACCCTGAATATGGTTCAGAAGGAAAACATCGCGCAACTCTGGCGGTAGGGCCAGCACGATCTGCTTGAGGGTGACCATCTGCTCCTGGGACGGCGCCAGCGGCTCGGCCGGCACGGCCGCTGTGTCGCCGCTCACCTCGGTCTCCAGGCGCTGGCGGCGCAGGCGGTCGCGCGCCAGGTTGTCGGCGATGCGCATCAGGAAAGCCTTGGGGTGGCGCACTTCGCCGGCCACGTCGTAGGGCGCGGCGCGGAGATAAGTCTCCTGCGCGACGTCGTCCGCCAGGTCGCGGCCGTAGCGCCGACGCAGGGCGCCGCGCAGCCAGCGATCATAGCGCCGGAACAGGGCGTCGAGCGACGCGGTGATGTCCGCCGAAGGTGCGGCGGGCGGGGCAGAACCGTCCACGATTAGGATTCCAACCTGAGATTGCCCCACAGAATCCTTCATTCCATGTGACATTAAAAGTCACATTTGATTAAAATGTGCATTTCTACGTCCTTAGGTGGGCTGCGACGCTGCCGGACATTCCTGCTCCCGAAGTTTGGAGTGAGCGGGTCGATGTCGACGTTGCGCCGGCAGGTAGGAGCGATGGTTCGTCACCACCGCGAGCGCGGCGGCCTCACTCAGGCGGAACTCGCGGATCGTGTCGGTAAAGCGCTGGAGACGATCGGACGCATCGAGCGCGGGCAAGCAGCGCCCAGCTTCGATACGCTCGAGAGTTTCGCTGAAGTGCTCGAGGTCGATGTTCGCGACTTCTTTGGAGCAGGCGATTTCGCAGCAAAGGCCCGCAAGAATGACCCGTTGCCACGTGTCCTTGATCGTCTCGCAGGCTTGAGCGACGAAGACGTCGAGTGGGCGGACAAGTTGCTCGCCTTGGCGCTCAGCCGGAAATCTTGAGCCTGACGTCCAGCCGCGCTTGATCGCGCGGGTTTCCGGACTGAACCGCGCGGTCGATCCACGATCGATCGGCAGGAAATCCTCCGTGACGTGACGAACGGCGCCGCTGGATGGCGCAACGTCGTTAATTACCATGGCTCAGCTATGAGATCGCGGCGCGTCTCTGGCGCCATGCCCGCATGGCCGCGCCGCACGCCCGATCGGGACCGGATGGGCCGCCGGGCGGCGGGGGCGATGGCGGCTGGCCGTCGTTCACCCGTCTGACCGTGCCAGGCTTTGCTTGGGAGTTCCTACGCCGCAATCCCGACTATCGCGCCGAGTTCGCGCGCGACGAGGCGTCGGGCAGGGCAGGGGAGCCGCGCCTGGACGCGCGCTGGGGCCTGCGCTTTCCGGTCGATCCCGCGCTGCCGGCGTCGCACGCCGAGGTCTTCTGGCGGGAGGAGGTGGCGCCGGGCCTCGTCGTTCCGATGATCGCCGACACGGCGGGGCAGGGACGTCCGGCGCGGACGCCGTCCGCCCTGGGGCGTCCGCGGCGCGGCGAGGATGGGCTGCATGTGCGCCTGACGGCGGGCCTGCAGCTGCTGTTCCGGGGCGAGACCAGACCCGACGGACCGGTGCTGGTCGTGCTGAGCTTCGACCAGGACTTCGGCCTTCGGGTGCGGGCTGTCGAGGCCTTGCAGCGCGCGGCGGCGGGACGCGGCCAGCCGCGCTCGCATCTCACGCCCGCCCAGCGCACGCGCCTGGCTCGCAGTCTGGCGGCGCTCGATGGCGCTCAGCGCAGCGACAGCTACCGCGACATCGCCAGGACGATCTTCGGCGCTGAGGCGCTGGAGCGGGAGGACTGGCGCACCGCCTCCATCCGCGACGTGACCATCCGCCTGGTGCGGACGGGCAGGGCCCTGATGCGGGGCGGCTATCTCAAGCTCCTGCGGCTGGGCCTCTAGAGGCGGCCAGGGGTGGCGAAAAGCGCACCCCCGGTCTTCGCCATCCGGGTGACCGCCGCCCGTTCGCCAGGGTGACCGGGTCACGACGGGGCCACGCCAGGCCGGGCCGTCGCCACCCGGAACACACCCATGTCAGAGTCGACATCGGTCATGCCGCCCAGGCATCTGACCACGCCCGAAGCTGCGCGCTTTTTGAGCCTCTCGACCCGCACCCTGGAGAAGCACCGGACCTACGGGACCGGGCCGACCTATCGCAAGATCGGTGGGCGGGTGATCTACACCCTGGCGGATCTGGAGGCCTGGACCGCGCGAGGCACGCGCACCTCCACCAGCGAGGTCACCGCCGACGAGGTGCGGCCGGCCAAGCGGCACGCCGCTGTGTCGCCTGCCTATACGAAGTCGGGCGGGCGCTCATGATCGGTCCCGCTGACACCCAGGTCGAACTGCTGTGGCTCGAAGGTCGGATCGAGCGGTGGATCCGCTTCGGCGTGTCGACGGGCGAGCGGCTGATCGACCGCCGGCGACGGATCGTCGCCTTCGCGCCGGACGCGGTGTTCGCCCTGGTCCACTGGCGTGCTGGCGAGTACGGCACGGTGGAGTCGCGGATCAGCGTCCTGCGCGCCGTCGCGCCGGGCACGGGCTTCGTCACCATGCCCTTCGTCGCGCCGGGCGCAGAGCTGCTGCTCGACATCGCCGGCTGGGAGAAGGTGCAGGTGGTGCTGGGCGCCATCGACGCCGTCGAGGGCCTGGGCGTGCGGGCGCACGACGCCGCGCCGGACTACTGGCGTCACGTTCACGCCCGCGTCCTGGTGGGCCTCGCGCCGCGCGTCTACGATCTGCGGCGTCATCGCGTCTGGTTGCTGCGCCGGAGGTTGGGCGCATGACCGTGGCCGTCTTGCGCCTCCTGGGCCTGGCGAGCGCGGCGGGGCTGCTGCTGGTCGCGCCGCTGGTGGCGCGGCCGGCGCCGAAGCTGCTGCTCAACACCACGGCCAGCGCGCCGATCGGGCTCTACTGGGTGGATCAGGACCGGCCGGGCATCGGCGATCTGGTCGTCGTCGATCCGCCACCGGCCCTGGCGGACTGGATGGCGCGGCGCGGCTATCTGCCGTCCAATGTCCCGCTGCTCAAGGAGCTGGCGGCGACGGCGGGGCAGCGGGTGTGTGGTCAGGCGGGACAGGTCACCATCGACGGCCGGCCGGTCGCCGTGGCCCAGCGACGTGACCGCCGGGGCCGCGCGCTTCGGCCGTTCGAAGGGTGTCGTCGTCTGGCGGCCGGCGAGGTCTTTTTGCTCAATGCCAGCGCTCCCGCCAGCCTAGACAGTCGTTACTTCGGCCCGCTGACCGCCGACCGCGTTGTCGGACGTGCGACGCCGCTGTGGACGAGGGGAGGGCGCTGAGATGGCCCCACCTCGCACCTCCCGTCGCCTTTCCTGGTTCGGCCAGCCTGCCGCGCCTTTCCTCGTCCCGGCCAGGACCGCGTCGGCGTCCGCGCGGAGCGATGGTCAAGGACGGCCGGCAGGCCGGCGCGGTCTCCGCGCTCTCCTTGACGATCGTGAGCCCGGGCGCACGCTCCAGATCCACCGGACATCGGCAGAAGCTTCGCGCGCACGGCGCGCGTCCGCAGCGCGTCTTCTTCTGCCTCTGCTGGCGGCGATCAGTATCGCGACCGCGGCGGGAGGGGCCTGGTGCGCGCCGTCCGACGGCGCGCGGGTCGAGGCGGCGATCGAGGAGGCGGCGCTGCGCTTTGGGCTGCCGTCGACCTGGATCCGGGCGGTGGTCCGGGCCGAGAGCGGCGGGCGTCCGGACGCCTTGTCGCCCAAGGGCGCGATGGGGCTCATGCAGCTGATGCCGGGCACGTGGCGCGAGATGCGCGCCGAACTGGACCTGGGCGAGGATCCCTTCGCGCCCCGCGACAACCTGCTGGCGGGCGCGGCCTATCTGCGCCGGCTCTACGACGCGTACGGGGCCGGCGGCTTTCTGGCGGCCTACAATGCGGGACCGGGGCGCTATGAGCGTCATCTGACCGGGACTGCCCGTCTGCCGGCGGAGACCGTTCGCTACGTTTCCCGGGTGTCGGCGGAGATCGCGGCGGCGAATGAACCGCGCGCCCCGGCTGCGCGGGATTGGCGCGGGTCGCCGCTGTTTCCTGAGCAGGGGGCCAGCGAGGGGGCGGACGGCGCGGCGCTGCGGGCGCCTTCTGTGTTCGTGGTCCGCCAGTCAGTGGTGCAGCCATGAACGGTCGCGGCAGGATCGAGGGAAGGCGCTGGACGGGAGCGGAAACGGGGAGGGGACGACGGCAAGATAAAAGGACAGGGACCTTTCGGGCCCATGTCGTTGATGGTGCTGGAGAATTTCCGGGACCTTGGAGCAAGGGCTGGTCCCGGGGCGGACGAAATGCTGAGGCGGGACAACAACTTGACCGGGACCCTTCCTGTGGGAGGGGCCTGTGAGCGGCGAGGACGACTTTCGGCCCCGGCTCGGGCGCATCGGTGACCGTGGCGGCAAGGGGCGTGGCTTCGTGGGCGAGGTGCTGAAGGCGGCGCGGCGCAGCGGACAGGGCGCGCTGGACCTCGGCGCGCATGGGCGAAGGAGTCGGATCGGTCGTGGACCTGCGGCCTCGCCGATGGGCCGAGCGAGCGGGCGCAAGGTCGTGATCAAGGCCCGCATCGTCCAGCACCGCGGCGCGCGCTATCGCGCCGCGCCCCTGGCGACGCACCTGCGCTACCTGCGGCGCGAGGGCGTCTCTCGCGGCGGCGCAACGGGCGAGATGTTCGACCGTGATGGCGTCGCCGACCACGACGCCTTCGCCGCCCGATGCGAGGACGACCGCCATCACTTCCGGTTCATCGTCTCGCCCGAGGACGCGGGCCAGCTGGCGGATGTGCGGGCCACCACCCGGGAGCTGATGGCCCAGGCCGAGCGAGACCTGGGAACGCGGCTGGACTGGGTGGCTGTCGACCACTGGAACACCGACAACCCCCATGTCCACGTCCTGCTGCGCGGCGTCACCGACGACGGCGCGGATCTGGTCATCGACCGCGACTACATCGCCCGCGGGCTGCGGGAGCGGGCCGAGCAGCTGGTGTCGCTCGAGTTGGGACCGCGCAGTCAGAAGGAGATCGATGCGGGTCTCGATCGCGAGGTCGTCGCCCAGCGCTGGACCAGCCTGGACCGCGCCCTGCGCGAACGCGCGGACGGGCCCGACGGACGCGTGGACCTGCGGGGCCACGAAGGTCTTCACCAGGACCATCATCGACGTCTGCTGGGGCGCGCCCAGGCCCTCGAACGTCTGGGTCTGGCCCAGGCGGACGGACCAGGGCGGTGGGTGCTGACCTCCGACCTGGAGGCCAGGCTGCGGGCCCTGGCCGAGCGGGGCGACATCATCAAGGCGCTGCACCGGGTGATGAACCCCGGCCGCGATCCTGCCGCCGTCGCCATCGACGGCGACCATCCCGCCCGGCCAGTGTTCGGTCGCCTGGTCGAGCGAGGTCTGCACGACGAGCTGAACGGCCAGGCCTATGCGATCGTCGACGGCGCCGACGGCCGGCTGCACCACATCCGGTTCCAGGACCTGGCCGAGACCGGCGACACGCCGGTCGGCGGCCTGGTCGAGGTGCGGGCCCGCCTGGTCGAGGGCGCCCGGCTCAGGGCCGAACTGATCCACCGCAGCGATCTGGGCCTCCACGCCCAGGTCACCGCGCAGGGCGCGACCTGGCTCGACCGGCAGATGGTCGCCCGCGAACCCCAGGATCTCGCCGACGCGGGCTTCGGGCGAGAAGTGCGCGAGGCCCTGGCGGAACGGCGGGCGCGACTCGAGACGATGGGGCTGGCGCGCACGGTGGCCGGCCGCGTGGCGCTGGTCAGGGATCTGGTCGCCACGCTGCGTGAGCGCGAGCTGGCCCGCGTCGCCGGCAACCTGCACGCCGAGACCGGCGCGGCGCGTCTCAAGGGCGAGACCGGCGACGCAGTGCAAGGCGTCTACCAGCGACGCCTCGATCTGGTGTCGGGGCGGTTCGTCATGATCGAGGACGGCCTGGGCTTCCAGCTCGTCCCCTGGACGCGGGCTCTGGATCAGCATCTGGGCCAGCCGGTGCGTGGCGTGCTGACGCCCGGCGGCGGCGTCGACTGGGCTCTGGGGCGCAAGCGGGGGCTGGGACGATGAGGAGCCCGGTCAGGTCATGAATGGAACCAAGATCCTGTGGGGCCAGATCCTCGTGGTCGGCCTGCTGGCCCTGGCCGGCGTCTGGGCCGCGACCCAGTGGACGGCCTGGCAGCTGGGCTTCCAGGCGCGCCTGGGGCCGCCCTGGTTCTGGCTCGGCGACTGGCCGGTCTATCCGCCGCCGGCGTTCTTCGTCTGGTGGTTCGTCTACGACGCCTATGCGCCGTCGGTGTTCGCTCGCGGCGCGTTCATCGCCGCGGGCGGGGCGCTGGTCGCCGTCGCCGTGGCCATCGCCCTGTCGGTCTGGCGCGCCCGTGAGGCGCGCAAGGTGACGACCTACGGCTCGGCGCGCTGGGCCGAGGAGCCGGAGGTCCGCGCGGCCGGCCTGCTCGGCGCCGCCGGCATCGTGCTGGGGCGGCTGGGTCTGCACTATCTTCGTCACGACGGTCCCGAGCACGTCCTGTGCTTTGCCCCGACCCGCTCGGGCAAGGGCGTCGGCCTGGTCGTACCGACCCTCCTGACCTGGCCGGGCTCGGCGGTCATTCACGACATCAAGGGGGAAAACTGGCAGCTGACCGCGGCCTGCCGGGCCAGGATCGGTCATGTCCTGCGGTTCGATCCGACCGACCCGGCCAGCAGCGCCTACAACCCTTTGCTGGAGGTTCGGCGCGGACCCACCGAGGTGCGCGACGTGCAGAACATCGCCGACATCCTGGTCGACCCGGAGGGGGCGCTGGAGCGGCGGAACCATTGGGAGAAGACCAGCCACAGCTTGCTGGTCGGGGTGATCCTCCACGTCCTCTACGCCGAGCCCGACAAGACCCTGGCGGGGGTGGCCAATTTCCTGGCCGATCCGAAGCGCTCGATCGAGGCCACCCTGCAGGCGATGATGCGCACCCGCCACCTGGGAGACGCCGTCCATCCGGTCGTGGCCAGCGCGGCGCGGGAGCTGCTGAACAAGTCGGACAATGAGCGCTCGGGGGTGCTGTCCACGGCGATGAGCTTCCTGGGGCTTTATCGCGACCCGGTCGTGTCCGCCGTCACCGCCCGCTGCGACTGGCGCATCATCGACCTGGTGGAGGGCGACCGCCCGGTCAGCCTCTATCTGGTGGTGCCGCCGTCCGACATCAGCCGCACCAAGCCGTTGATCCGACTGATCCTCAATCAGATCGGCCGGCGTCTGACCGAGGGCCTGGAGGCGGCACGCTCTCGGCGCAGGCTGTTGCTGATGCTGGACGAGTTCCCGGCGCTGGGACGGCTCGACTTCTTCGAGCAGGCCCTGGCCTTCATGGCTGGCTACCGCGTCCGGGCCTTCCTGATTTCGCAGAGCTTGAACCAGATAGAGCGCGCCTACGGGCCCAACAACTCCATCCTCGATAACTGCCATGTCCGCGTCGCCTTCGCGACCAATGACGAGCGGACGGCGCGCCGGATCAGCGACAGCCTGGGCACCGCCACCGAGATGCGGGCCATGAAGAACTATGCCGGGCATCGGCTGTCGCCATGGCTGGGCCACCTGATGGTTAGCCGGCAGGAGACGGCGCGGCCGCTGCTGACGCCCGGCGAGGTTATGCAGCTGCCCCAGGACGAGGCCCTGGTGCTGGTCTCGGGGGCGCCGCCGATCCGGGCGCGGAAGGTGCGCTACTTCCTGGACCGCGAGCTGGCCGAGCGCGTCGGGCCTCCGCCGCAGCTGAGCCGATTGCCGGGGCGGGCGGATGAGGGGGGCTGGACCGCCGTCCTGGCCGCAGGCGTCGATGGCGGCCAGGAGGCGGTTGAGCTCGACGAGGGCGGTCACCGGATCGAGCCGGAGCTGGATGCGCCGCCCGCATCGCCCGTGCCGACACCGGCGCCGGCGGTCGACGAGGGGATCGCCGAGGACGACGACATCCTGCAGGCGGTCGACCAGCAGCGCCGGCTTCGGGCGGCCGCCCGGCAGGCCTCGCTCGACCCGGATGACGGGATTGAGCTGTGACCTCGGGTGCAAAGGTTCAGGCCAAGGTGTTCTTGCCCGGCGATGTCGTCCGGGCCTTGGACGAGGCCTCGCGCCGACTGCGCCGGTCGAAGTCGGAGATCGTGCGGGCGGCGGTGGCGTCCTACCTGTCGGCGGACAGCGCCGAGGCGGGGGAGGCGGCGGTGACGCGGCGGCTGGACCGGATGAGCCGCCAGATCGAGCGGCTGGAGCGGGACATCACGATCTCGAACGAGGCGGTGGCGCTGTTCGTGCGGACCTGGCTCAGGAACTCGCCAGCTCTACAGGCGACTGACGACCAGGTGTCCGGCGACCTTGGGAGGGAGCGGTACGCGCGGTTCCTGGACGTCCTTGGGCGTAGACTGGCTGGCGGGCGGCTTCTGCGAGACGAGGTTGGCCAGGATGTCCAGGACAACGGCGCGTAACGGATGCGCCGATCGCCCGCCAGCGACGGAAGCTAGGCGTAGGCGCCATCGCGATCGAGGACGATGTCTGCGGCGTCCGCGAGATTGGCTAAGATATGGTCCGGCCCGACCGACACGGCCTCGGGCGCCCAGCGCGGCGTGAAGCCGCCCGGGAACTAGATCGTCTCCAGACCTGCGGCCTTTGCCGGGGCGATATCGCGATCGAGCTGGTCGCCGACCACGAAAATCCTGGCCTTGCCGGTCAGACGTTTCGTGCGCCGAAAGAGACAGTCGTCCTTCCGTGCCTGTATAACCTTGTCGATCTGCTGGGCGAGACCGTGGTGGGTCAGCGTGCGCAGGACACGGGGGCGGCTGCCCTCCGTGAGGACCACCGTTGTCATGCCCGCGCTAATGGCGCCGTCGATGACATCGACACGCCGCCGAACCCGTGGCGGTGCGCAGGGCTCAAGAACCTTCGATCATCGCGTGAAGGCGCGTGCGAAAGCGGTCGTTGACAAGCTCGACCGCTTCTTGGATCGGAAACTCGAAATGGGCATCAAGATCGCTCCCCGTGAGGGAGAACGGCTCGGGGATTGAACGCAGGCCGTAGTAGAAGATCATGTAGGCCTGCGCTTCGTCGGCCTCGACGCCGAGCTGTCGCCCGTAGTCGAGCAGCAGCATCTGCGTCCGCAACAGTTCCGACATCATTAAGCGTCGCTTGCCGCCGTCATAGAGTCCATTTCCCCGTTTGATGTTGTAAGCGCGTATAGTTCCCGCGCTTTGGCAATGCACGATCAGGTCTACTGGTCCAGAGTGAGCCGCTTCCCCGTAAGGCAGGTGGAAGCTTCGGTAAGTCGTGGGCGGCATGCCCTTGGAGACTTCCGCCGCCGAGGCATGCGACAACTTGAACTCACCCTCGGTCCAGGCGTGGACACGGTGACAGTCCTTCAACCGCTCGAGGATCGCTCGACCCAACAGCTGTCCATGCCGCTTGTAGGCGGAGCTCATGATGCTCGTGGCCCGGGCGTATTTGGCGCCGCCAATCGGATCGTCTCGAAACTCCGTCTTGGAAAGACGATCGATCAGCTCGTCGATCACGGGTTCCATCCGCCCGAGAAATCCAGACAGCTGAGCGGGCGCGACGATCATCTTTTCAGCCAAGCTTGTTTGTGAATAATCCACCTTCAACAGTAGCGGGTGGACGATAACAAAATGGAACTCATGAGCGAGGACGCTTCGGCGACGGTGGCGGTCGAGGAGTTCGATCTCGTCCCCTCTCCACGAGTCCTGCCCATGCTCGGAGAGATCAATCTCGATCAGTGGCGGTGCCTTGGCGAATTGGTCGACAACTCGATCGACGGATTTCTTCACGCCAGGCGGCGGGGCGAGCTCATCGCCGATCCTGTCGTCCAGATCACACTTCCCGAGGCCGATCGTGAAGACGCGATCGTGCAGATTTCGGATAATGGCCCAGGGATGACCCCAGCGGACCTCGCCAGGGCGGTGAAGGCGGGCTGGTCCGGCAACAATCCCACCGACAACCTTGGCCTCTTCGGCATGGGCTTCAATATCGCCACCGCGCGCTTGGGCCTTCTGACCGAGGTCTGGACGACGCGTCCTGGAGAGTTGGAATGGCACGGGCTCGAGATCGACTTCGACCGACTCCAACGACAGCAGAACTTCCGCACCCCCCACCTGCGGGACGTGAAGCATGACCCGGCAGCGCATGGCACCAGGATCGTAATCCGTCGCCTTAAACCGTCGCAGCGTCAGTGGCTCGCCAAGTCCGGCAATCTAGCCCAAGTGCGCAAGCGACTTGCTCAAGCCTATTCGGCGATGTTGCGCCCCGATGGCTACCCCATCCAATTCAAGCTGTTTCTCAACAACAAGGTCGTGCAGCCACGTCGCTTTTGTCTCTGGGACGAAGATCGGTCGGTGGATCTTCCGGACCTTGGCGAGGTGTCGGCCATCTTGCCGTTCAGCTATCCGTTGGCGGATCGTTATCATTGCGCCTCGTGCATGAATTGGCTCCCGGCGATGGACGCCGTGCCCGAGGTTTGTCCGATCTGCGAGGCGCGCGGAAGCGTACAAAAGCGAACCCGGCGCGTGCATGGCTGGGTGGGCCTACAGCGCTACGCCGACACGGTGGAGTTCGGTCTCGACTTCGTTCGCAACGGACGAAAAATCGAACTCGGCAGCAAGGATCTTTTCATCTGGAAAGGCGAGAGCGGGGACGAGCCTGAATACCCGATTGATGATCCAAGCCGCCGTGGGCGCTTCGTCGGCGAGATCCATATCGACCATTGCAGGGTGAACTTCGCCAAGGAGCGCTTCGACCGTTCCGACCCTGCGTGGGACGAGATGGTCAAGCTTGTTCGCGGGGAGGGCCCCTTGCGGCCCGAGAAGGCCCGGGAGCTGGGCCATGGACCGAACACCAGTCCGCTGTTCAAGCTTTATAAGGCGTTTCGGCGGATCAGGCCGCACAGTTCGGTCGCCGGAGGTTGGCGACGGCTCATCGTGGCCCCGGACAACAGGATCGCGACCGAGCTTGCTCAAAAATTCTACGATGGTCACCCCGACTATCAATCGGACGAACATTGGTGGCGTCTCATTGAGGAGGCCGAGCGACGCGCCCTGGTCGGGGGCGGTGAGGCCGACAAGCCCGGTGACGACGCCGGGCTACCGCCAGGCCTTCTGGACCCGATGACCCCGCCGGCCGACTCGCCCTCGGGCGAAGCCGATTCTCCCGGCACGCCGGCTCCGCCGGCGCCGCCGCCGCGCGACTACCGCGCCGATCGGGTGGAAGCGCCAAGTCTCAGCAGGACCTACACCTATACACCCGCCGTCCAAGCCTTCCCGGTCGTCGCGTACGAATGCTCGGCGCAAGATCCCGACCTGCCGGAAGGCGCGCCTTGGGCGCTCGTCATGGGCGAGGTGGCCACACGCACCTATCACTTCCTCTACCGCCCTCGAGCGGAGGTCTTCCGTTCCATCACGCTCGAGCCGCTGGACGCGCTGCTCATCGAGCTGGCCAATCTAGCGCGGGAGTACTTGCGAGCCGCCAAGGATCCGCCGGCCTTCGCGACCGTGCTCGCGCATCTGCGCGAACAGTACGCCCAAAACACGAGCCTCGATCTGCGCACCATGGCCATGGACGCCGCAGATGTCCTGGCGACATTGGCCGAGGCGCTGATTCAAAATTGTCCGATCGACCAACGCAGCGGCCTCTTCGACGCGCTTACCGCTGATCAGCAGGGCGATGTGATGCGCGCCCTGGCCGGCAAGGGTGTCGCGCCCGCAGCGCCGATCGCCGACGGGACCTTCCTCAGATCCGCCCCCCGCTATCTTCTGGGCCGCGCGATCGAGGCGTTCCCGAACCTCTGTTTCGACGGGGCGTATTGGGACGCCGCCTATGCCGCTCTCGACTACGGCGACGTCCAGCTCACCGCCCGCGCTCGGCAGCAGGTGATAGACCGCGCCCGATCGCTGGTTTCCGACGCGTCCTGGCTCGCGGACTCCGACGGCGCCGTCCTCGGCGGCCTCAAACGCGAGGAATTGGTGCGAGGGCTGATGTCCGTGGCGCTCCTACGTCCTGATCGGGAGTTCGTGTGACGGGCCTCTTCATCGACGAAAGGCGCCTGCTGGATGGTCCCTGGCAGGCCTTCGAGCGTGACGTCGCGCGCGCTCTGATTTTCGCGGGGTTCGACGATGTCCGCATCGTTGGCGGGACAGGCGACAAGGGCGCCGATGTTGTCGGAGTGAAGGCCGGACGAGTGTGGGTCGTCCAATGCAAGTTCACGAGCACCTCGGCGCCACCGAGATCCGCGGTTCGAGAGGTGATCGACGCCAGCCGGTTCTACGAGGCCGACGAACTCGCGATCGCGACCAGCCGCCCAGCCAGCTCGGCGTTGACGGACGAAATCACGAGCGCGGCTGCGCTTGGCTTCAAGGTGCATTTGCTTGATCCGGCGCGCCTATTGCAGCTAGTCGGAGGCGTGCCGCTTTATCCTCCATCGCGACGCAAGCTGCGTCAGTATCAGGAGGAAGCGACCGAGCGCCTCGTGGACGCGTTGCTTGAGACGGGAAGGGGGCAGCTGGTTCTAGCCACCGGTCTTGGCAAGACGGTCGTCATGGCGGAGGTGGCTAGTCGCCTATACGAGGCGGGAGAGCTGCCCAACGGTCGGATTTTGGTGCTGGCCGACAAGCGCGAGCTCGTCCGGCAACTGCAACTCGGGTTCTGGAGCCAGTTGCCAAAGTCCGTGCCCACCCACTTGCTGACCTCGGACGAGGAGCCGGCTTTCTGGGATGGGATTACTTTCGCGACGGTCCAGTCGGCGGCGCTCAGGCTAGAGGAGCTGCCTCAGTTCGACGCCTTGTTCGTCGACGAGGCTCACCACATCGGCTCGCCCACGTTCCAGGCCGTGGTGGCGCGGCTCAAACCGCCGCGGCTCGCGGGCGTGACCGCCACGCCATGGAGAGGCGATGAGTTCGACATTGACACGCTCCTGGGGCAGCCACTCGTCAAGGTCGGTATCGCCGAAGGACTGGAACGCGGATACCTCAGCGACGTCGACTATAGACTTCTGGCCGACAACCTCGATTGGGACATGGTCCAGGAAGCCTCGGCCTTCGGCTACAGCCTGAGCCAGCTCAATCGAAGACTGATCATTCCTAGCCGCGATGAAGAGGCCGCTCGGATACTCGCGCAAGTGTTCCAAGACGAGAAGCGAAGAGCGGGCCTGGTCTTTTCGCCGACGATCGAACACGCGAACCAATTCGCCGCGCAATTGCGACTGCTCAAGCTCCGAGCCGAAACCATCAATGGTGAGCTCCCCGCGCGCGAACGTGATCTGCTGATGACGCGCTTCCGCAAGGGGCAGATCGACGTTCTTTGCACCGTGGATCTATTCAACGAAGGCGTCGACGTTCCAGATGTGGACCTGATTGCGTTCATGCGCGCGACGCATAGTCGGCGAATTTTCGTTCAGCAGCTCGGCCGGGGGCTGCGGGTGACCCAGGGCAAGGACAAGGTGGTGGTCCTAGATTTCGTCACTGATCTGCGGCGTATAGCCGAGGTGGTGGAACTAGAGCGGGCAGCGCGTCAGAACAGCCCCCTGGAACGTTTGCCGCTCGGGGGCCATCTTATGGAGTTCACGGATCATTCGGCGGGCTCGTACCTCATGGAGTGGGTACGCGACCAGGCGGACCTCATGTTGCGCGAGGGCGACCCCATGCTCGAGCTCCCCCGGTTCGATTTTCCGGAAACCCTTCCCCACGGCGGCGCGCATTGACCATCCCTCGTGAAATTCGAGACGAGGTAAAGAGCCGTCTCTGGGCTGCGGCCGATGAACTCGATTGGGCATCGCTTAGCCACGCCGACAAATCGCGGCTCTACACGCAGTGGACCGAGTCAAAGGACATCGGCAGGGTCCTCGCGGGCCACATGGATGCCCGAGCCGTCCGGGTCTACATCAAGGACACACTGCTCAAGGCCTATAGCCGCGAAAAGCTGGAAAATCATCGAGCGCTGGTTTTGCGCCTTCTAGGCAAGCATGGCGAACAAGTGGTGGAGCGCTGGATAAAGCCTCATTGCCTGAAGTTCGATGACGCCTCGATGGTCGCCTGGGGGCGCGCGGATGATTGGAAGATAATTCTCGGCACCCTCTTCGAGCGGAGTTTCGAGGGGAGGGGGGCAAATGCGATTGTCCTCTTCGAATCCGCCCCCCGATACATGTCCCCATCGAGTCGGGCGCTCGTGGAAGACGCTGCCAGACGCCTAGAGATCGAACGTTGCGTCTGGTTCGACTGAATGAGGTAGCGAGCCTGGCGGGATCCGCGCCAGCCGCTGGAGGATTAAGGCGTTCGACACTCACGTTTGCTGCTGGGCCTGTGTCTTTGAGGCCGAGTGCTGGGCCGACGACCAAGATCGCGCGAGAATGCCCCGCCCGCCTCCCGCCGCAGCCGCTGTCTTGTGATGGCCAAGCCGGTGAGCTGCCTTTGCGGTCGGGAAGTTCCGCTTCTGGCGCGAGCCCGAACTAAGCCTGCCTTTCCACGCCAGGGTACGATCGGCCGATTTGGCTGTTGAGATCGGTCCGAACGCGGTCTTCTTACTCGTCTCCGTAAGCAGCGGAGACCACCGTGGAACCCTCCCAGCCTGATCCGATCTCGCGCAGCCATCGCATGCTGCGCACCGCCTTGGGGCCGCTGCTGCTGGCGCGGCTCGAGGATCCCGGCGTCGCCGAGGTGATGCTGAACCCGGACGGCCGGGTGTGGGTCGATCGGTTCGATGTCGGGCTGGTCGACACCGGCCTTGTCCTGTCGGCGGCCGACGGCGAGCGCATCCTGCGCCTAGTCGCCCACCATGTCGGGACCGAGCTGCACGCGGGGCGGCCACGCCTGGCCGCCGAGCTGCCGGGCACCGGCGAGCGGGTCGAGGGCCTGCTGGCTCCGCTGGTCGCCGGGCCGACCTTCGCCCTGCGCAAGCCCGCCAGCCGGATCATCCCGCTGCCCGACTATGTCGCCGCCAGGGTGATGACCGCCGAGCAGGCCGGGCAGCTGGCCGAGGCGGTCGATCAGCGCCGCAACATCCTGGTGGTCGGGCCGACCTCCAGCGGCAAGACCACCCTGGTCAACGCCTTGCTGGCGCAGGTCGCCGCCGGCGGCGACCGCGTGGTGATGATCGAGGACGTGCACGAGCTGCAGTGCGCCGCACCGAACCTCGTGGCCCTGCGCACCAGGGAGGGGATCGCCTCCCTGGCCGAGCTCGTTCGCTCGGCCCTGCGGCTGCGGCCCGACCGCATCATCATCGGCGAGGTGCGCGGGGCCGAGGCCCTGGACCTGATCAAGGCCTGGGGCACGGGCCATCCAGGCGGCGTGGGCACCCTGCACGCCGGCTCGGCCTTGGGCGCGCTGCTGCGTCTGGAGCAGCTGATCCAGGAGGCGGTGGTCACCGTGCCGCGCGCCCTGATCGCCGACACCATCGACATCATCGCCGTCCTCTCCGGACGCGGTCGACAGCGAAGGCTGACCGACCTCGCGCGCCTCTCGGGCCTGGGCCCCGACGGCGCCTACCAGCTCAGTCCGCTCTGAGCCCCTAGGCCCAACACCCCCCTGAAAACCTGAAGGAGACGGTCTCGTGTTCACGAGCCTTGCCCTGCCGCGCGCCTGTGCGCGCCGGCCGTCGATCCCTTGCGCCCTGATTTCGGGACGTGACCTGCGCCGCCGCCTGCTGTCGCGGGCCGCGATCCGCGGCTTCCAGACCGGGCTGACCAGCGCGGCGCTGCTGTGCGCGGGCCAGGTGCAGGCCGCGGGCTCCTCCATGCCCTGGGAGGAACCCCTCCAGCGCATCCTGGAGTCGATCGAGGGCCCGGTCGCCAAGATCATCGCGGTGATCATCATCATCACGACCGGCCTGACCCTGGCCTTCGGGGACACCTCCGGCGGGTCGCGCAAGCTGATCCAGATCGTCTTCGGCCTGTCGATCGCCTTCGCCGCCTCCAGCTTCTTCCTGTCGTTCTTCTCATTCGGCGGCGGGGCGGTGATCTGATGGTCCCGGGCTTCTCCGCGCCGGTCCACCGCGCCCTGACCGAGCCGATGCTGCTGGGCGGCGCGCCACGGGCCATCGCCCTGGTGGTCGGCACCCTGGCCGCGGCGGTGGGCGTGGGCCTGCGCCTCTGGGGCGCGGGCCTAGCCGTCTGGCTGATCGGTCATGGCCTGGCGGTCTGGGCCGCGCGCAAGGACCCGCAGGTCTTCGACGTCGCCCGCCGGCACGTGCGGCTGCCCGCCCGGCTGGAGGTCTAGGATGCTGGACCTGCGCGACTACAACCGGCGGGGCAGGGCGCTCTGCGACTACCTGCCCTGGGCGGCGCTGGTCGCCCCCGGCGTGGTGCTGAACAAGGACGGGTCCTTCCAGCGCACCGCGCGGTTCAGAGGTCCGGACCTGGACTCCGCCGGCGACGCCGAGATCGCCGCCGTCGCTGCCCGGCTGAACGGGGCGCTGCGGCGTCTGGGGTCGGGATGGGCGCTGTTCGTCGAGGCGCGGCGCGACCCGGTGCTGGTCTATCCCGAAGGGGCGTTTCCCGACCCGGTGTCCGGTCTGGTCGACGCCGAGCGCCGGGCCCAGTTCGAGGCGGCCGGGGTCCACTTCGAGAGCCGCTACTTCCTGACCCTGGTCTATCTGCCGCCCGTCGAGCGCGCCGGACGGCTGGAGGGACTGTTCGTCGAGGGGCGAGCCGATGCGCGCCTGGACTGGCGCGCCGAGCTGGCCGGGTTCGTCGATCGCGCCGACCGGTTGCTGGCTCTGCTCGACGGGCTGATGCCGCTGGCGACCTGGCTGGGCGATGCGGAGACGCTGTCGTTCCTGCACGGGGCGATCTCCACCGATCGCCAGGGCGTGCGGGTCCCCGAGACGCCCATGGCGCTGGACGCGCTGCTCGCCACCCAGCCGCTCGACGGCGGACTGGAGCCGCGCCTGGGCGAGGCCCACCTGCGGGTCCTGACCATCGTCGGCTTTCCGAGCGCGACCTGGCCCGGCCTGCTCGACGACCTCAACCGCCTGGCCTTCTCCTATCGCTGGACCACCCGGGCCATCTGCCTGGACAAGACGGCCGCGAGCGCCCTGCTGGGCCGCATCCGCCGGCAGTGGTTCGCCAAGCGCAAGTCGATCGCCGCCTTAATGAAGGAGGCCCTGACCCAGGAGCCGTCGGCCCTGGTCGACAACGACGCGGCCAACAAGGCGCTGGACGCCGACGCGGCCCTGCAGGACCTCGGCGCCGACGCCGTGGCCTATGCCTATGTCACCGCCACCCTGGTGGTCTGGGACACCGATCCGGCCCTGGCCGAGGCGCGTCTGGCCCAGGCCGAGAAGGTCATCCAGGGGCGCGACTTCACCGTCATCCGCGAGCGGGTCAATGCGGTGGAGGCGTGGCTGGGGACCATCCCGGGCCAGACTTACGCCAACGTTCGCCAGCCGCCGCTGTCGACCTTGAACCTGGCCCACATGGCGCCGCTGTCGGCGGTCTGGGCGGGGCCTGATCGCAATCGTCACCTGGGTGGGCCGCCGCTCCTGATGGCGCGCACCGAGGGCTCCACGCCCTTCCGGCTGGACCTGCATGTCGGGGATGTCGGCCACACCCTGGTGGTCGGGCCCACCGGCGCGGGCAAGAGCGTGCTGCTGGCGCTGATGGCCCTGTCGTTCCGCCGCTATCGCGGCGCGCGGGTCTTCGCCTTCGACTTCGGCGGCTCGATCCGCGCCGCCGCGCTCGGCATGGGCGGGGCCTTTCACGACCTCGGCGGCGTGCTGCTCGACCAGGCGCGGCCGGCCGTCGCGCTGCAGCCCCTGGCGCGCATCGACGACGCGGCCGAGCGCGGCTGGGCCGCCGAGTGGCTGGCGGCCATGCTGGCGCGTGAGGGCGTGGTGGTGACGCCGACGGTCCGTGGCCACCTGTGGTCGGCCCTGGGCAGTCTGGCCAGCGCGCCGGTGGGCGAGCGCACCCTGACCGGGCTCGTGGCCCTGCTGGCCGACTGGTCGCTGAAAGCGGCCCTGGCCCCCTACATCATGGGCGGAGCGTGGGGGCGCCTGCTCGACGCCGACCATGAGGGGCTGGACGGCGCGGGCGATCCCGACGTCGAGGCCTTCGAGACCGAAGGGTTGCTCGGCACGCCCGCCGCGCCGGCGGTCCTGGCCTATCTGTTCCATCGCATCGAGCGGCGACTGGACGGTCGCCCGACCCTGATCCTCGTCGACGAGGGCTGGCTGGCGCTCGACGATCCGGCCTTCGGCGCCCAGCTGCAGACCTGGCTCGGCACGGTCCGCAAGAAGAACGGCGCGGTGGTCTTCTCGACCCTGTCGCTGTCGCAGGTCGAGGCCAGCGCCATCGCGCCGGCCCTCGTCGAGCTCTGCCTGACCCGGATCTTCCTGCCCAACGCCTGGGCGCTGGATCCACTCGGCGCGGCCGTCTACCGGCGCTTCGGGCTCAACGACCGCCAGCTGGAGATCCTCGCGCGGGCCGTGGCCAAGCGCGACTACTACGTCCGCGCGCGCGACGGCGACCGCCTGTTCGAGCTGGGCTTGGGGCCGGTGGCCCTGGCCTTCTGCGCCGCGTCCTCCAACGCCGACCAGGCTGCGATCGCCGCGCTGCTGGCCGCCCACGGCCCGGCCGGCTTCGCTCGCGCCTGGCTGCGCCATCGCGGTCTGGCCTGGGCCGCCGACCTGCTGCCCGCGCCGGCTTCCGGCCCGGCGATCCCCCCAACTTCCGCTCCGGAGATTTCGTGATGATGCTGTCCAGACGCCGCCTGGCGGCGGCGCTAACGCTTGGCCTGCTTGCCGCGCCGCCGGCCCTGGCCCAGATCGCCGTCTACGATCCCACCAACTACGTCCAGAACGTGCTGCAGGCCGCCCGCGCCCTGGAGGCGATCAACAACCAGATCACCTCCCTGCAGAACGAGGCGCAGATGTTGATCGGTCAGGCCCGCAACCTGGCCAGCTTGCCCTATTCGTCGCTGGCGACGCTGCGGGCTCAGGTCGATCGCACCCGTCAGCTGATCGGCCAGGCCCAGGGCCTGGCCTATGACGTCGGCCAGATCCAGGACGCCTTTCTCGGACGCTACGGCGCCGCACCGGCGAGCCTGAGCGATGCGGACCTCACCGCCCGGGCCGATGCGCGCTGGGCCGGATCGGTGGCGGCCTTCGAGGACGTCCTGAAGGTCCAGGCCGGCGTGATCGGTGGCCTGGGCGGCGCGGCCGACGAGATGGGGCGGCTGGTCGAGGCCAGCCAGGGGGCCAGCGGCGCCCTGCAGGCCACCCAGGCCGGCAACCAGCTCCTGGCGCTTCAAGCCCAGCAGCTGGCCGATCTCACCGCCACGCTCGCCGCCCAGGGACGGGCCCAGGCCCTCGAGGCGGCCGATCGCGCCGCCGCGCGCGCTGACGCCAAGGCCAGGTTCGCCCGCTTCATGGGCCGCGTCGGCGGAGCCACGCCCCAGCCATGACCCAATCTCGCTTCCTTCAGGCCCTCGTCTGGGGGACCGCACTGATCATTCTTCTGGGCGCGGCGCTGCTGGCGGGCAGGGCGACGTCCGACACGGCGCCGGCGGCGAGGCCCGCGCCAGCGCGCGACGGCGAGCTGGCCCGGTGCCGTGCGGCCGGCGAGGCGGCGCTGGCCGACCCGGGCTGTCGGCGCGCCTGGGATACGGCGCGCGCGCGCTTCTTCGGCCCTGCGCCGGAGGGCCGGCCATGAACGACACCGGCGTCCTCGACCGCTTTTTCTCCGTCTTCAACACCTACATCGACAGCGGCTTTGGGCTGCTGGGCGGGGAGGTGGCGTTCCTCTCCACCACCCTGGTGGCCATCGACGTCACCCTGGCGGCGCTCTTCTGGGCCTGGGCGCCGGGCGAGGACATCATCGCCCGGCTGGTCAGGAAGACGCTCTATGTCGGCTTCTTCGCCTTCCTGATCGGCAACTTCCACGCCCTGTCGATGGTCGTGCTGAAGAGCTTCTCGGACCTGGGGCTGAAGGCGGCCGGTAACGGGCTGTCGGCCGAGGACTTCCTGCGGCCGGGCCGGGTGGCCGCCGCCGGCATCGCCGCGGCCAAGCCGCTCCTGGAGGCGGCCGCCGAGCTCTCGGGCTTTCCGGCCTTCTTCGAGAACATCGTCCAGATCCTCGTCCTGCTGGTCGCCTGGCTGCTGGTGATCGTCTCGTTCTTCATCATCTCGGTGCAGGTCTTCGTCTGCCTGATCGAGTTCAAGCTGACGACCCTGGCCGGCTTCGTGCTGGTCCCGTTCGGGCTCTTTGGTCGCACCGCCTTCCTGGCCGAGCGGGTGCTGGGCAACGTCATCGCCGCCGGGATCAAGGTCCTGGTGCTGGCCGTGGTGGTCGGCATCGGCTCGTCGCTGTTCTCCGAGTTCACCGCCGCCATCACGCCGGGCCAGCCCAATCTGGAGACGGTGCTGGCGCTGGCCCTGGCCTCCCTGACCCTGCTGGGCCTGTCGATCTTCGGGCCGGGCATCGCCTCGGGCCTGGTCTCGGGCGCGCCACAGCTGGGCGCCGGCGCGGCGGTCGGCACGGGGCTGGTGGTCGGCGGCATGGCCATGGCCGGCGCGGCGGCGGCCCAGATGGCGGTCGGGGCCGGCGCGGGCCTGGCGGGCGGCGGCGCGGCGGCCGGGGCCGCCGGCGGCCGGCCGGGCCCTCCGAGCGGAGGATCGAACCCGCCAGACGGATCGCCGCCTTCGGGGCCGCGTCCTGGCCCTGCGGGCGGATCGGCCTCGTCCAGCGCCGCCGCGCCTTCGAGCGCGCCGCCGTCGGGTGGCTCGTCGAGCGGTTCGGGCGGTGGCGCGGCGGGCGGCGCGTCCGGTGGCGGTCAGGACGCCAATCAGGGAAGGCAGGGCGAGGCGCCCGCCTGGGCTCTTGAACTTCAACAGCGCCAGACCCTGGCCCACGGCGCGGGCCTGGCGGTCCACGCCGTCGGCGCGGGCGACGGCCACAGCGCGGGCACCAGCCCGACCCTTTCGGAGGAAAGCCGATGAACCCGTTCAAGGGCGCGCCGCGCCTTGGCGAGACGCCCGTTCCGGAGACGCCCTACCAGCGCGCCGGCCAGGCTTGGGACGAACGCCTCGGGACCTGGCGCGCCCAGGCCGCCGGCTGGCGTTTGGCGGCGCTCGGCCTGTTGGCGATCTGCGGTGGGCAGTCGGGCGGTCTCGTCTGGCTGTCGGCCCGCGGCGGGGTGACGCCCTGGGTGATCGAGGTCGACAAGCTGGGCGAGCCGCGCATCGTCGCGCCGGCGGTTCAGGGCGCGCGGCCGACCGACCCGATGATCGCCTGGACCCTGGCGCGCTTCGTCGAGGACGTGCGCGGGGTGCCGGCCGACGGGGTCGTGCTCGGCAAGGCCTGGCGGCGGGCTTACGATTTCACCAGCGACGCCGGGGCGGCCGCGCTCACCGACTATGCGCGCGGCGCCGATCCCTTCGCCCGGCTGGGTCGCGTCCAGGTGGCGGTCGAGGTGGTCAGTGTCGTGCGCGCCTCGCCCGACAGCTTCCGTCTGACCTGGATCGAGCGCCGCTACGAGAACGGCCAGCTGGCCGCCACGGAGCGCTGGACCGGGGTCTTCACCCTGGTGATCACGCCGGCGCGCACGGCCGAGGCCCTGCGCAAGAACCCGCTCGGAATCTTCATCCGATCAATCACCTGGACCAGGGAGTTCACGTCATGAGCGTCCGGCTGATCCTGCTGCCGATGCTGCTGGCCGGTGCGATGGCGCCAAGCGTCGTCGACGCCGCGCCGAAGCCCTATGCCGAGAGCCGCACGCGCCTCTATGCCTATGCCGAGGGCGTGGTGTTTGAGGTCCTGGCGCGACCGGGACGGCTGGTCGATATCGTCCTGGAGCCGGGCGAACGCCTGGCGGCCAGCGGGCCGATCGCCGCCGGCGACACCGCGCGCTGGATCATCGGCGATGCCGTCAGCGGCCCGGAGGGCGCCGAGCGCGTGCATGTCCTGGTCAAGCCGGTCGCCGCCGGCCTCTCGACCAATCTGGTGATCAATACCACCCGCCGGACCTATCACCTGGACCTGCGCTCGGCGACAGGCGAGGCGGGCGTGGCGGCCCAGGTCGCCTGGCGCTACGCTCCGCAGCCGATCGTCGTCGTCCTGGCGCCGCCGGCTCCTGTCGTGGCGACGGCCGAACCGCCGGTCGCGGCCCTGAACCTGGCCTACCGCATCAAGGGGCCGCGCGTGACCTGGCGGCCGGTGCGCGTGTTCGACGACGGGCGGCGCACCTATGTCGAGTTCGGGCCGGGCCTGGCTCGGGGCGAGCTGCCGCCGCTCTTCGCCATCGGACCCGACGGCAAGGGGGCCGAGCTGATCAACGTCCAGGTCGACGGCGGCCGGATGGTGGTCGATCGGCTGCTGGACCGCGCCGAGCTGCGCCTGGGGCAGGGGCGCTCGGCGCGACGCGTCAGCATCCTGCGGGAGGCCGGCCGATGAGCACGCCCGTCGAGGATGAGGAAAAGGCCATTGCCCGGACCTTGCGTCTGCGGGCCACGCCGGCGCCGGTCGCGCGGGTCTCGCGGCGGGCGCTGATCGTCTGCGGCGCGGTCGCGGGGCTCGGCGTCGCCGGGGCGCTGGGCTGGTCGCTGGTCGATCATCGCCGGGCCGCGCCCGAGCCGACCGTCTCGCCGGCGACGCCGCCGCCCGAGCAGGTCACCGCCCTGCCCAGGGACTATGCCGGGCAGCTCGGCGCACCTGATGGTGCGCCGGTCCTGGGGCCGCCTCTGCCCGGCGACCTGGGGCGGCCGATGGTGGCGAGTGGCGTGGCCGGGCGTGTGGCGCCGGCGCAGCCGGGACCGTCGGGCCCGCCGCCGGCCGTGCAGAGCGGACAGTCGGATCCGGTGGCGCGGGCGCGGGACGCCGCGCGGGCCAGCGACCTCTTCGTGGCCGAGCGGCGCCGGACGCAGCCAGCCGCTCTGGCCGCGCCGGCGGCTCCGGCGGTGAAGGAGGCGGGCGAGGACTCGCGTCTGGTCAGTCCCGAGCGGCTCCAGGCCCCGGCTTCGCCCTACATCCTTCAGGCCGGCGCGGTGATCCCGGCGGCCCTGGTCACCGGGCTGCGGTCCGATCTCAAGGGCCTGGCCATCGCCCTGGTCACGGAGGACGTCCACGATAGCCTGGGCGGGGGTCATCTTCTCGTGCCGGCCGGCTCGCGACTGATCGGCGCCTACGACACGGCGGTCGCCTCGGGGCAGGCGCGGCTGGCGGTGACCTGGACGCGGCTGATCCTGCCGTCGGGACGCTCGATCGTCCTCGACGATCTGCCCGGCGCGGATCCAGCGGGCCGGGCGGGGCTGCAGGACGGTGTCGATCGGCACGGCGGCGCGGTGCTGGCCGCCGCGGCGCTCAGCACCTTGCTGGCCGTCGGCGCCGAAGCCGGCGACAGCGACGAGAGCGATCTGGCCCGGGCGGTGCGACGCGGCGCGTCGTCGTCGGTGGGCGAGGTCGGCCGGCAGGCGGTCGGGGCGGCCCTGGCCCGCCGTCCGACCCTGACCATCCGGCCCGGCGCGCCGCTGCGGGTGCTGGTCGTCCGCGATCTGGTTCTGGAACCCTATGTCGAAAGGCCCACGCGATGAGCAAGCTGAAGCTCGGACCCATCGAGGACGACACGCCGGTCAAGATCACCCTGGACCTGCCCGCGACCCTGCATCGCGATCTCGTCGACTACGGCAAGGCCCTGGCCGCCGAGACGGGCGGCAAGGTCGCCGAGCCGGTCAAGCTGATCGGGCCCATGCTGGCCCGGTTCATGGAGACCGATCGGGGCTTCACGCGGGGCCGCAAGGCGCGCGGGCGCTGAACGCTCAGGCCGAGAGGGCCAGACCCTGCACGCCGACCAGGCTATGGACCAGGGCCAGGACCTGACGGCGCTGGCGCGAGGGCAGCCGAGGCAGGACGGCGACCAGGTCCGCGCCGTCAGGCGTGGCGAGCATGGCTTCGAGCTGGACGAGCAGCCGGGCGCTCTCGTCGTCGGCCTCGGGGCGGGCCAGGCCCTCGAAGAACCAGGCCACCGGGGTCTCCAGATAGACCGACAGGTCGTGCAGCCGCGAGGCGCTGATCCGGTTCGTACCGCGCTCGTACTTCTGCAGCTGCTGGAAGGTCAGGCCGAGCGCCTCGCCAAGCTGGGCTTGGCTGGCGCCGCGCATCTTGCGGCGCAGGCGGATGCGGGCGCCGACATGGACATCGACGGGATGGGGCGTTGCAGGCAAGGGATAAACTCCGGTTTTACACGGTCATGACGAACGAAGAGGCGGGGGCGGGTAGCGCGCCGCGGGATTTTTCCGGGCGCGCCGAGCCGGCTCAGCCGCCCTGCAGGTCGTCGATCATCTCCAGCATCGCCTTCAGCTTCTCGCGAGCCCCCGACAGCTTGCGGGCGGTGATCAGGTCGTGGCGGCCGGCCAGGAACAGCACCGTCTCCAGGACCTCGTCGGAATGACGCAGCAGGGCCACCAGGTTCTCGCCGCTGGGGCCGTTGTTGGCGGCGAACCAGTTGCGCACCGCGCGGGGATTGGCGCGGGTCAGCCGCACCACGACCTTCACCGCCGCCGGACTGCCGCCGTACTCGCGGCGAAGGGCTTGGGCGATCGCTTCGATGAAGTCGAAACCGTGGGGAGATTGAGGGACCGGCGGAAAAGTTTTTCCCGAATCTGACCGAACTTTTCGGTCCTTCTGCGAACGCGACATACCCACGCTTACCAACCTAGGATTTTCACCGGAGCCAAGGCGCTCCGAGCAGGTGACGCGTGACGTGGGCGGTGTTGGGACATGAAAACTGAGTTGGGTGGGGATTTGTCCGGGGGCGTTCGCGTACGCGCCGCCCAGTACGTCCGCATGAGCACGGAGCATCAGAAGTATTCGACCGAGAACCAGGCCGAGATCATCGAGCGCTATGCGCAGGGACGCGGCTTCGACATCGTCAGGACCTATGCCGACGAGGGCAAGAGTGGCCTGCGGCTCGACGGCCGCGAGGCCCTTCAGCGCCTGATCGCCGACGTTCAGGCCGGGCGCACCGACTTCTCGGCCATCCTCGTCTACGACGTCAGCCGCTGGGGACGTTTCCAGGACGCCGACGAGGGCGCCTACTACGAGTTCCTGTGCCGCGAGGCCGGCATCACCATCCACTACTGCGCCGAGCAGTTCGAGAACGACGGCAGCCTCAGCGCCACCATCATCAAGAGCATGAAGCGGGCCATGGCCGGCGAGTACAGCCGCGAGCTGTCGGTCAAGGTCTTCACCGGCCAGTGCCGGCTGATCAATCTGGGCTTCCGGCAGGGCGGGCCGGCCGGCTTCGGGCTGCGTCGTCAGCTGGTCGACGAGCATCGCCGGCCCAAGGCGCTGCTGGACCGGGGCGAGCACAAGAGCCTGCAGACCGACCGCGTGGTGCTGGTGCCCGGGCCGGCCGAGGAGATCGAGGTCGTCCAGCGTATCTACCGGATGTTCGTGCTCCACCGGCGATCCGAGCGCGAGATCGCCCTGCTGCTGAACGGGGAGGGCGTGCTGACCGACCTGGAGCGGCCCTGGACCCGTGGCACGGTCCACCAGGTCCTGACCAACGAGAAGTACGTCGGCAACAACGTCTACAACCGCGTCTCCTTCAAGCTGAAGAAGCTTCGGGTGGTCAACGGGCCGGAGCAGTGGATCCGGGCCGAGGGCGCGTTCGAGAGCATCGTCGATCCCGACTTCTTCCTGGCGGCCCGGCGCATCATCGAGGAGCGCAGCCGGCGCTTCACCGACGCCGAACTCCTCGAGCGGCTCACCGACCTCCTGGCCCAGAAGGGCTGTCTCTCGGGCCTGATCATCGACGAGCGCGAGGACATGCCGTCGAGCTCCACCTATCGCCACCGCTTCGGGAGTCTGGTGCGCGCCTATCAGATGGTCGGCTACGCCTCGGGCCGGGACTACCGCTACCTGGAGACCAATCGGGCCCTGCGTCTGCTCCATCCTCAGGTCGTGGCCAGGACCATCGCCAGCATCGAGGCGCTCGGCGCGGGCGTGCGGGTCGATCCCGTCACCGATCTTCTGACCATCAACGAAGAGTTCTCCGCCTCGCTGGCCATCGTCCGCTGCGCGCGCACGACCACGGGTCACAGCCGCTGGAAGATCCGTCTCGACACCAGCCTGCGGCCCGACATCACCATCGTCGCGCGCATGGATGCGACCAATACCGAGGTGCAGGACTACTATCTCCTGCCCTGGATCGATCTGGGCGCGGCGGCCAGGCTGCGGCTCAGTGAGGAGAACGGCGTCTTCCTCGACGCCTATCGCTTCGACACCCTCGACCCCTTCTTCGACCTGACGCGCCGCGCCAGCCTGAGGTACGCGGCATGACCGAGCAGGCCACGGAGATCCACGCGATCCCGATCGCGCAGATCACCATCCTCAACCCGCGCTCGCGCAACAAGCGGGTGTTCCAGGAACTGGTCACCAGCATCGCCAACCTGGGTCTGAAGAAGCCGATCACCGTCAGCCGGCGAACCGACGGGTCCGGCTATGACCTGATCTGCGGGCAGGGGCGGCTGGAGGCCTTCCAGGCGCTGGGCCAGACGGAGATCCCGGCGATCGTCGCCGAGGTCTCCGAGGAGGACTGTTTCGTGATGAGCCTGGTCGAGAACCTGGCTCGGCGACAGCACTCGCCGCTGGAGCTGGTGCGGGAGATCGGCGCGCTCAAGGAGCGCGGCTACTCGATGGCCGAGATCGCCCGCAAGACCGACTTCAGCCCGGAATACATCTGGTGCATCTGCTTCTTGCTGGAGAACGGCGAGGAGCGATTGATCAACGCCGTCGAGCGCGGCGTCATCCCCCACACCATCGCCATGGAGATCGCCAAGGCCGGCGACGCCGACGTCCAGGGCGCCCTGGCGGAGGCCTACGAGAACAAGGCTTTGCCGGGCAACCAGCTCCTGGCCATCCGCCGGATCATCGAGCAGCGCAAGACCAGCGGCAAGGCGGGGCACCATGGCGGCCCCCGCAGCGGTGGGGCCGGGCGGGTCCGGGTGACGGCCGACAGCCTGGTGCGCGCCTATCGCAAGGAGACCGATCGTCAGAAGCTGCTGGTCAAGAAAGCCGCCCTGGCCCAGAGCCGGTTGCTGTTCGTGGTCCAGGGCCTGCGGCGGCTGCTGGCCGACGAGCACTTCGTGACCCTGCTGCGGGCCGAGGCCATGCACACCCTGCCGCGGCCCCTGGCCGAACGGCTGGGCGTGGCCGGAGCATGAGGGTGGCAGAGGTCAAGGTCGCCTTCGAGCGCGGGCTGCTGGTCGTGCCGCTCGACGAGATCCTGCCGATGCGCAAGCTGCCCGAGACCGTGCGGGTCTCGGTCAAGTACAAGCGCATCGCCCAGTCCGTCGCCGAGGTCGGGATCATCGAGCCGCTGGTGGTCGTGCGCTCGCCGGGCGGCGGCCCCTACATGCTGCTCGACGGTCATGTCCGCCACGCCATCCTGCGCGACCTCGGGGAGCGGGAGACCCGCTGCCTGCTGGCCTCCGACGACGAGGCCTTCACCTACAACAAGCGGGTCAACCGCCTGGCGACCGTCCAGGAGCACTACATGATCGTCCGGGCCCTGGAGCGGGGCGTCTCCGAGGAAAAGCTGGCGCGGGCGCTGGACGTCGACGTCCGGTCGATCAAGCGGCGGCGCAACCTGCTCGACGGGGTCGCGCCGGAGGTCGTCGAGCTCCTGAAGGACCGCTCGGTCAATCCGGTGACCTTCGAGGTCCTGCGGAAGATGAAGGCCATGCGCCAGATCGAGGTCGCCGAATTGATGATCTCGGCCGGCAACTTCACCTCCGCCTATGCCAAGGCGCTGCTTGCCGCCACGCGGCAGGTCGATCTGGTCCATGCCGACAAGCCCAAGAAGGTGGGCGGCATGACGTCCGAGCAGATGGCCCGCATGGAGCGCGAGATGGCCTCGCTGACCCAGGACTTCAAAGCCCTGGAAGCATCCTACGGTGACGACGTCCTGCACCTGGTCATCGCCTCGGGCTACCTGGCCAGGCTGGTCGGCAACGCCGAGATCGAGCGCTACCTGCGGGGGCGGCACCCGGAGATCCTCGACGAGTTCCGGGCCATCATCTCGGCGGCGTCGCTGGACCGGGCGGTGGCGGCGAGCGTGGAGGGGGCGGAGACCTGACACGCACCTCGAAGGGGACGATGGTGAGGTCGGGTCTGCAACGATTTTGATCCCGGAAGTCGCGGGTGGCCAGCGGAATGCAATCCTGAGGGGCGAATCGCTGCTAAAACACTGATCAAGCGTGGCCATGGTGGCGAGCGCGTCGCGGTTACTCATGGCTTCACCGCTCACAAAGACAAGAAAGAGGGACAACAGTCTCTACACGCGCCCGGCGGAAATCGAGGCGGCGATCGACCAGCTCCTCGCGACGCCGCGCGCGGAAGTCCTGGCGCGGCTGCGCATCCGCTCGCGCAAGGATCCGGACCATGTTCCGTCCGAGGCGATTGCTCATCTGATCCGTGCGACCAGATCAGACAATGACCACGGCTACTTCGACGCCTTGTACGCCGAACTCCTTCGCCGCATCGACAGGGTTCTGCCGCGGGCCGAGGAGGGGGCTTCCGACGGGCGGGACGGCAAGAATATCTCGCGCGAACAGGTTCGCGACGATGTCGTCGACAGGTTTACCGAGATGCTGGTCGAGGATCTGGCCCAACAGGCGGATGCGCTGGACATTTTCGAATGCAGGTTCGACTACGCGATCGCCAAGCTCAGGAGCAGTGCTTGGCGTCGGCTGTGCGCCGAACGTGATCGACGGGATACCAAGACCGTTGATGAGTTGAGTTTGGCGATCGAGAATGGCGACAAGGAGTTTCTCGCGCTTCGCGACAAACTTTTTTCCGATCCAACTTCCCGGATACGTCTGCATGCGATGATTGACAGCCTGCAAGACAGGGATCGCAGGATCATG
>FTCT01002550.1_pt1 | contig 29451 bp, 26 predicted proteins | sample 1658881 | NCBI WGS metagenome assembly FTCT01 (sample SAMEA3914864, study PRJEB12502) | metagenome | biome: forest; material: soil | place: USA | collected 2012-03-12 | depth 0.3 m | reverse complement strand
GGACACCAGCGACGAGTGACCGTGAGCGGTGTCGATGACGACGACGTCGGCGCCGGCGTCGATCAGGGCGGCGGAACGCTCATAGCCGGCATCGCCGACGGTCGAGGCGCCACCGACCAGCAGGCGTCCGGCGGCGTCCTTGGCGGCATTGGGATAGGCCTGGGCCTTTTCGATGTCCTTGACGGTGATCAGCCCGACGGCGCGATAGGCGTCATCGACGACGATGATGCGTTCGACGCGGTGCATGGCCATCAGCTTGCGCGCTTCGGCCGGATCGACGCCTTCGTTGACGGTGATCAGGCCTTCGCGGGTCATCAGGTCGGCCGCGCTCTTGCTGCCGTCGCCCTCGAAGCGGATATCGCGGTTGGTCAGGACGCCGACCAGCTTACGCGTCTCTTTTTCGACCACCGGGAAGCCCGAAATCGAGCGATGCTGGATGATGGCGCGGATTTCGTCGAGCCGGGTGTCGGGGTGGATGGTGATCGGGTTGATGACCATGCCCGATTCGAAGCGCTTGACGGCGCGGATCTCGTCGGCCTGCTGCTCGTTGGTCATGTTGCGGTGGACGATGCCCATGCCGCCGGCCTGGGCCATGGCAACCGCCAGGCGGGCCTCGGTGACCGTGTCCATGGCCGACGAGACGAGCGGGATGTTGAGATCGATGCTGCGCGTGAACTTCGTGCGGGTGTCGACCTGGGTCGGCATGACGTCCGACGGACCGGGTTCGAGCAAAACGTCGTCGAAGGTGAGGCCTTCGCGAATATCCATATTGGACTCTCCATTTTGCGGGCTGTGCATAGGTCAATCCGCCCAAGAGGTAAAGGCCTGCCCGGCGTTTTTGGCGGCATTTTTTCCATTCCGCATTGCCGCCCAATCCGCATCGTGGCAGAGATAACGCCGTTCCCAGGTTTTTGGCCCGCATTTCGGGCGTGTTTGCGTCCCTGTTCGATCGCGCGCAGCCGGAGCCGTCGCCATGCCCTATACCGCCACCGTTCCCACCCGCTATCTCGGTAGCCATTATCGCGACAGCTCGGGCGTGCGCCTGCTGACCGACGCCGTCTCCGCCCCCGATATCGGCGCCTGGCGCGAAGGCAAGACCCTGTCAGGGAGCGGCACGCCGCCGGCCTACGGCACGGCGATCGCCATCTTCAAGAACGGCCGCTTTCCGTCGCCCGGCGATCCGGATCTGCACTGCGCGCTCTATCTCGAGCAGAACAATATCGGCATCGAGGTCATCGACGTCGGCGACGACGGCACGGTCGGGCGCACCACCATCCAGTGGACGGCCAATGCTACCGAATTCTCGGCCGAGCAGTTCGCCACGGTCGAGTGGTAATAAGGGTTAGCCCTTGAAGCCCATGGCGACGATATAGATCTCGCTCGAGTCGGCGCGGCTCGACTTCGGCTTGAAGTGCTTGACGTCGGCGAAGCTGAGCTTGAGTTTGAGCAGCAACTGTTCGGTCTCGCCGCCCTGAAACGCCTTGGCGACGAAGGTGCCGCCCGGGCGCAGGTTATCGAGCGCGAAGTCCGAGGCCATTTCCAGCAGGCCCATGATCTTGAGGTGGTCGGTCTGGCGGTGGCCGACCGTGTTGTGCGCCAGGTCCGACAGCACGACGTCGGGCTTGCCCTGCATCAGGTCCATCAACTGCACGCTGACCTCCGGATCGGTGAAATCGGCCTGCAGCAGCTCGGCACCCGGCACCGGATCGACCGGCAGCAGGTCGACGCCGGCGACAAAAGCCGCGCCGCGCTTCATCGCCACCTGAACCCAGCCGCCCGGGGCGCAGCCGAGATCGACGACGCGCACGCCGCGCTTGAGCAGATGAAAGCGGTCGTCGATCTCCATCAGCTTGAAGGCGGCGCGCGAACGCCAGCCCTCGGCCTTGGCGCGGACGACATAGGGGTCATTGAGTTGCCGCTCCAGCCATTTGGCGGACGATTGCGTACGCTGCTTGGCGGTCTTGACGGCGGTATGGCCGACACCACGGCCGGAGGCATGGCCGGCCACCGGCGGCTTGACCATGCGCCGGCGTTCACCGCCGTTATTTGGATCGTCTTCGTTCATGCCGGCGATATAGGGGGTTTCGCCCTCAAACGCAAAACATGCTCAGGCAAGATGCTTACCGGCTCCAGCGCTCACGCAGGGCGAGGAACAGGAAAACCACCAGGGCCAGCGGCAACAGGGCCAGGTTGGCGGCAAACGACATAGGCGACTGTAGCGGGTTCATTTCGACACCTCATTTCAGGACCACGCCCCACATTGCAATCGCTGGGCCACTCCCCTATGTGGAGGCGACGACAATTCCAAGGAGCCCGATATGGCCGAAGATTCCGAAAACACCCTGATCCTGACGCTGGACACCGGTCCGGTGACCATCCGCCTGCGCCCGGATCTGGCGCCCAACCACGTCGCGCGCATCAAGGAACTGGCCCGCGAAGGCTTTTACGACGGCATCGTCTTCCACCGCGTCATCCCGGGCTTCATGGCCCAGGGCGGCGACCCGCAAGGCCAGGGCTATGGCGGCTCGGGCCAGAAGATCAAGGCCGAGTTCAGCGACGCCCCGCACGTCCGCGGCGTGTGCTCGATGGCCCGTTCGCAGAACCCGGACTCGGCCGACAGCCAGTTCTTCATCTGCTTCGACGATGCCCGCTTCCTCGACAACCAGTATACCGTCTGGGGAGAAGTGACCGACGGCATGGAAAATGTCGACGCCCTGCCCAAGGGTGAGCCGCCGCGCGCGCCGGGCAAGATCGTGTCGATGCGCGTCGCCGCTGACGTTTAAAAAGTTGGCGGCTAAGCGCAAAAATTAAAGCCTGTTAACGCCGACTCTTCGCCGGCTCTTAACCGCGCCCTGTCACAATGCGCCCGTAAGGCGTAACCGGGGCGTAGTGTAAAGAGTAGCGTATGAGTCGGCGTTCCCGTGTTAGCGTATCGGTGGATCAGGTCCGTGGCCTGTTGCTTGTCCGCCTGTTCGGCGTCGTTGGTGACAACGAAACGCCCCCCGATCTTCCCAACCTTGTCCTTGAAGCGACCTGCGACGAACCGTGGCGGTTTGACGTGCTGATGGACTTTCGCCGCTTCGCCGCCGATATCGACGGGCCGCGCATCGGCGCCGGCCTGCAGCGCTGGACCGACGTCGAAAAGCGCCATTCGCCGCCGCGCAAGCTGGCCCTGATCGTGCCCGATCTCGGCTTGCGGGCGCAGATCATGGCCGTCGCCGACGCCAATCGTCACCGCACGGCACACTATTTCGACGGCCTCGACGGCGCGCTCGACTGGCTGCGACCCGCCGCCTGAGGGTAAGTCACCGGAACCCCATACCGCGTCAACCCGGCCTTAAGGACTTGGGTGGTATCGGTTGCGATAAGTTCCCGTGTACCTGGACCCTAGCCATGAGCCGTTCGCGCCTTACCCTTTCGGTTGACGACACCCTCAAGCTATTCGTCGTGCGCTACATCGGCGAAATTCCCGGCGAGGAAATCAACCACTCCATGCTGTCGCAACTGGCCGCGCTCGAGCAGCCGTGGGAATATGACAGCATCATCGACATGCGCCGCCACGACGCCACCGTCCTGGCCAGCGAGATCGAGGACCTGGCCACCAAGTGGAACGCCATGGCCCGTGGCCGTGACGAAGGCGCCCTGACCGCGGTCATTTCCGAGGATCCGCTGGTCCACGCCCGCCAGAACCTGACCCAGACCATGTTCCCCAGCCGCGTCATGGCCTATTTCCATACCTTCGACGAAGGCCTCGACTGGATCAAGTCGGTCCGCGGCCACGACCGGGCTGTGGCTTAGGGCCGGATTCAGCAAGCAAGAAACCCCACCACCACGCCCTTCGGGCGCGGTCCCCCTCCCCGACAAGCGGGGAGGTACAATGGCGTTTTCGGCGCCCCTTCTTGCACCTCCCCACAGCGCGAAGCGCGTGTTGGGGAGGGGGACCGCGAGCCTGCGCAAGCAGGCGAAGGGGTGGTGGGGTTTCTTACTTTCTTTGAACACCGTCAGCTTCCCATTTCCGCTTGACCTGACAGGCATTTGCGCGTTGAACGCCGCTTCCTGTTCACCGGTGAAGCTCTCTTGCTCGTTTCCGACTTCGATTTCGACCTGCCTGAAGACCGCATCGCGCTCCGCCCCGTCGAGCCGCGCGAAGCCGCGCGCCTGCTGCGCGTGCCGGCGGATGGTCCGCTGGTCGACAGCCACATCGGTGACATCGGCGATTTCCTTAGGGCCGGCGACGTCCTGGTGGTCAATGATACCCGCGTCCTGCCGGTACAGTTGCACGGCATACGTCCGCGCGCCGAAGGCACGGTCAATGTCGAGGCGACGCTGATCAAGAATATAGACGGCGCTCGTTGGCAGGCCTTCCTCAAGCCTGGCCGCCGCGTTCGTCCGGGCGATACCTTGCGCTTCACAAGTGACAGCAATCCCGATTGCGTCCTGCAAGCCACTGCGACCACCAAGGGCGAGGACGGCGTCTATACCCTCGATTTCGATTGCCCCCCGCAGGTGATGATCGAACGACTGCACGTCATCGGCGCCATGCCGCTGCCGCCCTATATCCGCTCCAAGCGCAAGGAGGACGTGCAAGACCTGACCGACTATCAGACCGTATTCGCCCAAGCCGAAGGCAGCGTCGCCGCCCCGACGGCGGGCCTGCACTTCACCCCGGCCCTGCTGGACAAGCTACAAGCGAAAGGCGTCTCCATCGAGCGCGTGACGCTCCACGTCGGCGCCGGCACCTTCCTGCCGGTCAAGGCGGAAGACACCAAAGACCACGTCATGCACGCCGAGTTCGGCATCGTCACGGAGGATGTCGCCGCCCGGCTGAACGCCGCCCGCGCGTCCGGCGGCCGCATCGTCTGCGTCGGCACCACCAGCCTGCGTCTGATCGAGAGTGCCTGCGACGACGACGGTGTCATCCATCCGTTCGCCGCCGAAACGGCGATCTTCATTACGCCCGGCGTGCGCGTGCGCTCGTGCGACCTGCTGCTAACCAATTTTCACCTGCCCAAATCGACCCTGTTCATGCTGGTCTGCGCGCTCGGCGGCACCGAGCGCCTGAAGGCCGCCTATGCCCACGCCATCGCCGACGGCTACCGCTTCTTCAGCTATGGCGACGCCTGCCTGATCGACAACGTGTCACGAGGCGTGTGAAACCAAGGCGATATTTTCGGGCTCTTGAAAAGAGGCATTGATCGCGGGCCACAGGACAAACAGCTTGGACAGACCGGCTTTATGCTTGCTGGCATAGACGCTCACGGCCGCGCCCGGGTTGGGCAGTTCGGCGACTTTCCCGGCGTCAAGTTCCTGCGTCGCCTTGCTTATGTAGGTCTTGCCGTCTACGGGAGACCTGTAATCATAGGTGACAGTCATTCGTTGCGCCACCCAACCTGAATGTCGGCTGGACTCCAATCGTGATTGTGCCGCTGGACAATCCATCCATTTTTCAGATCGATTCTCATCGACGATGCGACACCCGCCACGCTCGACGTTCAGAATGGTTGCGGGCACTTTTGTATAATTCAGCGCCACCTCTGTTCTATAACCGACGAAAAATACAAGGGTCATTGCGCCTATCGTCGCCGCACCGGCTAGCCTGTACTTTGACATATTCGACATTTTGGCATCCCGGATTGACGTCGGCACGACCATAGCAAAGCCTGGTTTATATTGGGTTCCTTTCTCGGCAAGCCTGCCAGTCACCGATCACCGCAGACTGGACAAAGGAGAAGGTTTCCGTCATGGAAGCGCACCCTTTTTGAGTACCCGAATGACCGCTTTCCCCTTTGAAATCCACGCCCATCAGGGCCAGGCGCGCACCGGCGTGCTCAAGACACCGCGCGGCGATATCCCGACCCCGATCTTCATGCCGGTCGGCACGGCGGCGACCGTCAAGGCGCTGACGCTCGACATGGTGCGCCAGGCGCACGCCAGGATCATCCTCGGCAACACCTATCACCTGATGCTGCGGCCGGGACCGGAGCGCGTCAAACGCCTGGGCGGGCTGCATAAATTCATGGGTTGGGACGGGCCGATCCTGACCGACAGCGGCGGCTTTCAGGTCATGAGTCTCGGCAATATCTCCAAGGTCAAGGAAGAGGCCGTGACCTTTGCCTCGCACCTTGACGGGTCCAAGCACGTGCTGTCGCCCGAGCGGTCTATCGAGATTCAGGCCGATCTCCTGGGCTCCGACATCGTTATGCAGCTCGACGAATGCGTGTCGTGGCCGGCCGATGAGGCCCGCGCGCAAAAGGCACTGCAATTATCGGCGCGCTGGGGCCTGCGCTCGAAACAGGCGTTTGGCACCCGCGAGACCCAGGCCCTGTTCGGCATTCAGCAGGGCTCGACGTTCGAGGCCCTGCGCCGGGAATCGACCGATCGCCTGCTCGATATCGGCTTTGACGGTTACGCCATCGGCGGGCTGGCAGTCGGCGAAGGCCATCGCGCCATGTGCGATACGCTCGACTTCTGCGCGCCCTTGCTGCCGTGGGAGCGTCCGCGTTACCTGATGGGCGTCGGCAAGCCGATCGACCTGCTCGAAGGCGTCGCTCGCGGCGTCGACATGTTCGACTGCGTTCTGCCGACGCGGTCCGGCCGCCACGGCCAGGCCTGGACCTGGGACGGCGCCATCAATCTCAAGAACGCGCGCTTTGCCGAGGACGAGACGCCTTTGGACGCCGCAAGCGATTGCGCCGCCAGCCGCGACTATTCCAAGGCCTATCTGCATCACCTGGTGCGCAGCAACGAGATCCTTGGCCAGATGCTGCTGTCCTGGCACAATATCGCCTTTTTCCAGGCGCTGATGATCCGCATGCGCGCGGCCATCGCTGACGGCACGTTCGACGCCCTGCGCCGCGACTTGCTCGACCGATGGGCCGCCGAGGAAAAAGTGGCGTCGTAACGCGCCGCCTCAAAACACTACCTCAGGTCGAAATGTGACAGTTTCCGGGTATTTTCACCACAGGTAACCGGTGATTTATGTGCGCCGCCGCATAGCCGTTGCAAAACCGTCATCCCTCTGCAATCGTCCCGTCACATTTCTGCAGGACCCGACACAGGGACCGCAGCCTCCCGGGAGGGGCGACGGAAGGCATAGTTTCTTTTTGAGGGAAAAGCTTATGCCAATAAAAACAAAGACGTACGCCGCCCTGCTGGGCACGGTTTCCGCCCTGGCCGTCGGCCTTTATGCCCACGACTCGTTCGCCCAAACCACCACCGCCGACACCACCACCGAAGTTGTCGTCACCGCGACGCGGCGCAGCGAAAAGGACAAGGATGTCCCCGCTGCCGACACGGTGATCACCGGCCAGAAGCTCGACATCCTCAACTCATCCGGTCAGGACATCCGCTTCCTGTCGGCGCGCACGCCCGGCCTGACCATCGAATCGTCGTTCGGCCGCACCTTCCCGCGCTTTTATATCCGCGGCCTCGGCAATACCGATTTCGACGTCAATTCGCCGCAACCGGTGTCGCTGGTCTATGACGACGTCGTTCTCGAAAACCCGATGCTGAAGTCGTTTCCGGTGTTCGACCTGGCCGATGTCGAAGTGCTGCGCGGGCCGCAAGGCACCCTCTTCGGCCGCAATACCCCGGCCGGCGTCATCAAGCTCGATTCGGCCAAGCCGTCGGACACCTTCGGCGGCTATATCAGCGCCGCGGACGGCACCTATAACACCATCAACCTCGAAGCCGCTGTCACCGGTCAACTGGCCAAGGGCTGGGATTTCCGCATTTCCGGTCTGGAACAGCACCGCGACAACTGGGTCACCAATACCGACACCAGCGCCGCGCACCTGGCCGACCCCAAGCTTGAAGGCTATACCGACCGCGCCGCGCGCTTCCAGCTGAGCTATGACGATGGCGGCCCGCTCACTGCCCTGTTCAACCTGCATGGCCGCACGCTCGACGGCACGCCGCGCATCTTCCGCGCCGGCCTGTTCAAGCAAGGCAGCAACGACTTCTCCGCGGGCTTCAAGCCGGATCAGGCGGCCCTTGACGGCGTCACCTCGCAGACCCTGGAAGAAGCCGGCAGCAGCCTGCATCTGAACTACACCTTTGCCGGCGCCGGCACCCTGCACTCGATCACCTCGTTCGAGACCAGCAAGGTCGAAAGCTCGGGCGATATTGACGGCGGCGACGTCTATCACTGCACCACCGCGCTGAACGACGGCTGCTTCTTCGACTCGACCGGCGGCACCACCAAGCCGTCGGAACTGTCGCAGGAAATCCGCTTTGAAACCGTTCAGATGAACGGTTGGCGCGGCCAGGGCGGCGTCTATTATTTCGACCAGCACCTCAACTATTCCGAACTCGACTACACCTCGACCGGCGCTGTCGATTCCGACCTGAAGCATCGCGACCACGACACCAACTGGGGCGTCTTCGCCTCGCTCGAATGGACGGCGACGGACAAGCTGGCCCTGCGCGGCGGCCTGCGCTACTCGTCGGACAAGAATGACGACTACGTTTCGGGCACGCCGGTCGCGACCTCGGTCGCCCTGCCGGCGCATCTGGCGGTCAAGGGCGACAACGTCTCCGGCGACCTGTCGGCGACCTACATCCTGACGCCGGACCTCAACTGGTACGGCCGTCTGGCCACCGGTTATCAGGGCCCGCAAATCCAGGACCGCGTCAACTTCATCTTCGGCCCGACCGGGCTGGAAGCCGCCAAGGCCGAAACGGTCGACTCGATCGAAACCGGCCTGAAGGGCACCTATTTCGAGCACAAGCTGTCGCTCGATGCCGACGTCTTTGCCTATACGGTCAAGAACATGCAGCTGACCGCGGTCGGCGGCGCCACCAATACGGCGCAGCTGATCAACGCCAAGAAGGTCGACGCCTACGGCGCCGAATTCGACGCCACCTGGCATCCGATCCCGCCGCTGCTGATCACCGCCGGCGGCGCCTATACCTTCACCGAGATCAAGCAGCCCGGCCTGACCGTCGGCGCCTGCGGCGCGCAATGCACCATGATCGACCCGGTGGTCGCGGGCAACGCCCTGATCAACGGCAACCCCCTGCCCCAGGCGCCGAAGTGGACCGGCAATTTCACGGCCAAGTACAGCTGGCCGCTGAGCAATGGCGCGCAGGTCTATGCCTATACCGACTGGGCCTATCGCTCGGAGGTCAACTACTTCCTCTATGAGGCCAAGGAGTTCACCGGCCGTTCGGAAATGATCGGCGGCCTGCGCTTCGGTTACCAGACGCCGAAGGGCCTGGAGCTGGCGGTGTTCGTACGCAACATCACCAACGAAATCCGCGCCGAAAGCGCCATCGACTTCGCCAACCTGACCGGGATGATCAACGACCCGCGCACGTTTGGCGTCTCGATCAAGAAAGCGTTCTAAGGCTGGGCTTCACCGCGAAAACGAAACGGCCGGGGTTCGCGCCCCGGCCGTTTTTCGTTTGAGCGCCTTCAGGCGGCGGAGCGATGGCATCGCTAGTAAGGTTTGGCCACAGATAACCGCCGCTAACGCGGCGGGGTGGCTTTGGGTTTCTGGGCCTCGACCGAGCGAGCGGACGGGGTTCGCATTACAAATTCAGCACTGGTTTGTGCAGCAAGTGATTGGGATGCGGAAGTCAGGTATGGTGCTCATCTTGATATCTCCGAAAGCCGGAATTTGCAGCAGACTCCGTTGCAGATATTCATCTCGTCGTTGTCTAGAATGCCTGCGCGAAGGTGGCCATCGATTCCACTAACCAATTCGAGTTTTGACACAATTCCAATTTGCGCTTTGACCACCGCTACGGTTGCCAAATCAACTATGATCCTCCTATGCTGATGACGATTGTGATCAGGTGTGACACATCAGGAGGGGCAAATGTCTAAGAAAATAAGTGGCGCCGAGTATCCGCTTTCTAAGATATTCAGTTCGGAATTTGAATATATAATTCCATCATACCAAAGGCCTTACGCCTGGACTGTCGATCAAGCAGCGGAATTATTCGATGATTTAAAAGCATTTTACGAGGAAGAAGACGAAGAGGGTTATTTTCTCGGCAGCATTGTTCTTATTAAGAGTGAAGGAAATTCGCACTCTGAAGTAATTGATGGACAGCAGCGTCTAACAACGCTTACAATCCTTTTTGCCACTCTAGCGTGCGCACACGGCGGAGCTATTAAGGATGAGCTAAAGAGCTACATTGTAGAGCCGGGGAAAAAGGTAGAAAAAATACAACCGAGGCCAAGACTTGCGTTACGTGAACGCGATCGCGCTTTCTTCAAAAAATATGTACAGGAATTTGCGCTAGACCAGCTAGCTGAATTGGATGAATCCTCGTTAAATAATGAATCTCAAGCCAACATCCTCCGCAACAGTAAGCACTTTCAGAAAGTAATCGCGGAAACCTTTCCAACTTCCGACGACTTGATTGAGTTTGCCACCTTCCTGACGACCCGTTGCTATCTTATTGCCGTGTCTACGCCGAACGAGACTTCGGCGTTCCGCGTATTTTCTGTGATGAACAGTCGCGGTTTGGACCTTCAGCCTACGGACATCATCAAAGCAGATGTAATTGGCAAACTCAAAAGTGAAGCTGATCGGCAGCTATATAACGATAAATGGGAGGCTATGGAGGTCGAGCTAACGCGCGACGGCTTCAAAGACCTTTTTACTTATCTCCGAATGATCTACGCGAAAGAGAAAGCCAAACGCTCTTTACTGGAAGAGTTTCGGGCGCATGTCCTACCGGCTAACTCCGAACCAAAGGCATTTATTGACGAGGTGCTTGAACCATTCGCGGATGCGTTACAGTTCATACGTTTTACATCCTACACAGCAACTAAGAATGCCGAGGCCGTAAACGAATATATCGGGTGGTTAAACCGGATCGACAATTCGGACTGGATCCCGCCAGCAATGTTGTTCCTTAAAAAGCACCGGAACAATCCATCATTGGTCGCTGGTTTTTTTAAACTGCTGGAACGGTTAGCCGCCTACATACATGTGTGCCGAGTTTATGTGAATGATCGTATTGAAATCTATAGTAATTTGATTACCGAGATTGAGGCCGACGTTCCGCTTGAGGAAATGGATTGGCTTGACCTCAATGATGACGAAAAAGAACGGTTTCGGAAAGAGTTAGACGGGAACGTGTACGAATTCACGCCGCGTCGCCGCAACTACCTTCTGCTACGACTGGATTCGTTTATTTCGGACGGTGCCGCTACCTACGATGCCAAAGTTCTTACTATCGAACATGTCCTTCCACAAACAGTGGGCAAGGATACAGAATGGGCGAAGTGGTGGCCAGACGCACATGAGCGCAAAGCTTGGGTCCATCGGCTGGCGAACCTCGTTCCGCTTAATAAAAAGAAAAACTCAGCAGCACAGAATTATGATTTTGAGCGGAAGTGCGACATTTATTTCGCTGGAACAAAAAGCGTTTCATCCTACGCGTTAACTAGCCAAGTCATGGCAGAGGATATGTGGACGCCTAAAATCGTTAAGAACCGGCAGCAAGCCTTGTTAGATGAATTGATGGAAAATTGGGATTTAGCTTAAGACGAATGATCTGTTCTGAACGTACTATCGTAGTTCGTCTCAAATCCCAATGTTCGCAAATGATCCGAAAATCCGTGTCGCCGCGTTAGCGGCGATCTGTGTTCATCTGTGGCAAAATCTTACACGCTTCGGGCTTTCTCCGACAATGCCGGAGAAAGCATCAACTGAAGCCGTAGATGTGATTCTTAGTGCTGCCGTCCGCGGCGTGAAGACCCGTTGTTCTGGTCCTGGACGTAGCTGTCGACATAGACGCGCGGCTTGAACCAGCTCGGCGCCGCCGGCGGGGCGCAGTTCTTGTTCATGCCGACGCCCTTGAGATAGGCGCGGCGCACCTTGCCGGCCTGGATGGCGGTATCGACCTGCTTTTGGTGGGCATCTGCGCCGGTGACCTGACGCACCAGGCCGCGGAACGGGATGATCGAGCGCGCGGCGCCCCGCACGGCGCCGACGGCGGCATTATTGGCCATGCCCTCGCCCTTTTGCGTCATGTTGCGGTCGTCCTTCGGCGGGGGCGGCTCGTCGAAATCCTCACCCAGCAAGGCGTTGAGCTTACCGACCTCGGCGGCGATCGCCTCGCAGTGGTCGAGCCCGGTCAGGTCGTAGGGCTTTTCGATAGCGTTTTGCAGGATTTGCGGGATTTCCTCACGCTTGAGGTTGAGATCCTCAAGCGGCGCCGTCACAGCGTCGCCCCAGCTATGGTTGTCGTCGGTCGAAGCGCGCATCTGCCCGTTATTGTTGGGCGTGGCAGCAGCATGTGGCGGCGGCGCGCCACCGGTATCGATCTGGCTTTTCGGCTGCGACGAACACGCGCCGAGCATCAGGGCGGCGGAAAGCGCCGCGGTTACGCACATTCCCCGTAACGGAGCCGTCTTGGCAGGCATCATCGTGTTCGCCATCCCAGGACCGTGGCCGCCGTCTCAAGCCTGATGCGCATTCACCAATCTCCCACCCCCGGCGGCCATTGGGGCCTTATCCGGTCGTAAAAAAACAATATATAACCCGTCTTAGCGACGGTGCGCGCTTGCGCAATCGAAAACGCTTCACTATGAAGGGCCTACGCTTGATCCACCCTTTTGGGCGGCCGGTCAAGCGCGGAGCAGATGAGCCCGTAGCTCAGCCGGCTAGAGCACCTGACTTTTAATCAGGGGGTCCTGGGTTCGAGTCCCAGCGGGCTCACCAACCTTTCATCTGCCTTTTGAGGTCTTTGTGCGTCAGTTCCGTGACGCCCACATTTCCCCCCGGAAATAGTTGTCATATTCGGTTTCGGGATATTTCACGCCCGAGGCATGCCTGCCTCTATCCCATAGAGTGGGACCATATCATCAATCGGCGGCGTTCGGCAAATGGCGCGCTCGCCGGTCAATTCGCTAAACGCACCTTGGGGAAATAGCGGCCGTTTTCGAAGCGGTCGAACAGCAGGCGCGTCTGCGGATGCTCCAGCGGCTGGCCCGAATCGTCCGGGCACAGATTGCCCTCGGACGCATAGGCGACGTAACAGCTGTCGCCATTGGTCGCCAGCAGGAGATAAAACGGCTGCGACTTGTCGGGGCGAACCTTTTCGGGGATGGCCTGCCACCACTCCTCGGTGTCGGCGAATTCCGGGTCGACGTCGAAAACGACGCCGCGGAAGTCGAACAGGTTATGCCTGACGACCTGGCCGATGCCGAATTTTGCTGCCCGGAATTGGGACATGACAGACGGTTTCCCTGCTTAGGTCAAAAGTCTTAACGCCGATTCCGGGCAGCGAAATCTGACTTCTCCACGCAGTTGTCGGCTTTGTGGCATTTTCAATATCGGCGCGCTCGCCTTCCGGTGCGCATCTTTTTTGGCTTTCCCGCGATAAGGATTCCGATGCATCCGCAACCACTGCGCGCATGGTTCAAAAAGTTACCGGAACAGGGGTTGGCAGTTGCCGCTTTGCAGCATAATCTAGGCGGTGAAGGGACGCTCGTATCGTCAGTGTCCGGTATTATTTTAAGGGCAACCTGCCCTGGCTAAGGATTGCGTTATGGGGGCCTCCACGCCACCCGCCAATGCCGCCGCCGCGCGCCGTTCGCGCTGGCGGGGCATGGATCCCGACCGCGGGGGCGAAGCGGCCACAGGCGTGCCGGTCTATGCCGTGCTCGATCTCGGCACCAATAATTGCCGGCTGATGATCGCCTCGCTGCACAATTCGCAGTTCCGCATCATCGAGGCGTTTTCGCGCATCGTCCGCCTCGGCGAGGGCCTGAGCCACAGCGGCCTGCTGGCCGAACGCGCCATGGAACGCGCCATCCGGGCGCTCAAGATCTGCGCCGAAAAGATCGAGAAGCGCGGGGTGCAGCGTATTCGCGCCGTCGCCACCCAAGCCTGCCGCGCCGCAAAAAACGGTGCCGACTTCGTCAGTCGCGTGGAACGCGAAACCGGGCTGAAGCTGACCGTCATCACGCCCGAGGAAGAAGCCCGTCTGTCGGTCATGGGCTGCGCCTCACTGCTCGACGGCCACGACCTGCCGCACCCCGCTCACGCTGCCCTGGTCATGGATGTCGGCGGCGGCTCGACCGAATTGTCGTGGGTCGAGCTCACCCCCGGTGCGCCACCGGTCAAGCCGGTCGCCCCGGGGACGCTGCGCGCCGGTCATCGCCTGCCGCGACCGCGCTACTGGATTTCGCTGCCGGTCGGCGTCGTCACCCTGGCCGAACGCTTCCCCGAACCCGAAGGCGCCAATACGCCGGAGGGCCAGCGCGCCTGGTTCGACGCCATGGTCGACGACGTCGCCAAAAGTGTCGCCGCTTTCCGCGATCCGGAGCCGCTGCGCGACGCGTTCGACGCCGGCCACGCCTATATCGTCGGCACGTCTGGCGCCATTACGTCCTTGGCCGGCATGCATTTGGAGCTGCCGCGCTACGACCGCGCCCAGGTTGACGGCCTGTGGATGAGCCGCGACCATTGCCGCGCCGTCATAGACCGCCTGCTGACCCTGGCGCGCGAGGAGCGCGAGCTGGAACCGTGCATCGGCCGCGACCGCGCCGATCTGGTGCTGGCCGGCGCCGCCATCCTCGAAGCGGTGCAAAAGTTGTGGCCGTGCGATCGCCTGCGCGTCGCCGACCGCGGCCTGCGCGAAGGCCTGCTGCTGTCGATGGCCAAACGCAAAGGCCGCCGGCGCCGCCGTGGCCGGGGTAGTCAAATGCGCGCCGAACCCGTCGCCGCTTCCTGAGACCGTCATAAATGCAAAAAGCCCCGGATCGACGATCCGGGGCTTTTCATAACAATACCTATGTAGGTCTTACTTGGCGGGGGTGGCCGGGACCGGCGTACCCGTAACCGTGGTCACCTTGACCGGCACGCGGACGTCGCACACCGAGAAGTCGGCGCCCTTGGCCTTGCGCACCAGGTCGACCATCGTCTTGAACTGGGGCGAATTGGTATCCATGACTTCGATCACCGGGCGTTCGGCGGGCGGAATGTCAGCCAGCAAACGAACCTTGAGCATCTTGTCCGGATCGACCGCCGGTTCGCCGATCTTGATCTTGCGCACGACGTCCTGACCGCTGAGGACCATGCCGACGGCGGTGTAGCGCTTTTCCAGCGCCGGATAGACGTCGCGCATGAAGAAGAACTGGCTGTTGGCCGAATCCGGATCGTTGTCGCGCGCCATGCCGATGGTGCCGCCGCAGTACAGGCCCCAGGCCGTAACCTTGCCGTCCTTGGACAGCGGCATCAGCTCATTGACTTGGGATTCGACCGGCATGCCATTGACGAAGCCGATCAGCGCGCCCGACGGATGCGACACCACCGTCATCGGGAAGGTCGAATCGTGACGCATGGTGAATTCGGCCTTAACGTTGGGCAGGGTCGAACCGCCTTCGCCCGTGCCCTTGGGGTCGCCGGTCTGGTCCATGAAGTCTTCGATGACGCGGTGGAAGATCAGGCCGTCATAGAAGTGCTGGTGCGCCAGGGTGACCAGGCGTTCGGCGTTCTGGGGCGCCATGGTCGGCGACAGTTCGAAAATGATCTGGCCCTTGGTGGTGTCGACCACCAGGGTGTAGTTCGGGTCTGCGGCCCGATAGCCGGGATCGAGCGCCGCAGCGGGCAGAGCCGCCATCAGGCTTGCCGCCGCCCCCGCCATGGCCGCCCAACGTGCTGCGTGTTTCGCTACCGACATTCTAACCCCTTTATTCCGCCGCGCGGTGGTGATCCGCGTGTGAATGTTTGACCTTGTCCAGCAGGCGTTTTTCCACGCTGGGCGCCACGAACGGCGCGACATTGCCGCCCAATTGGGCTATTTCTTTGACCAACCGCGAGGCAATGGCCTGGTGGCGCGGATCGGCCATCAGGAACACCGTCTCCAGCTCGCGATTAAGCTGCTGGTTCATGGCGGTCATCTGGAATTCGTATTCGAAATCGGCCACGGCGCGCAAGCCGCGAATGATGACCGAGGCGCCGACTTCCTCGGCAAAGTGCATCAGCAGGGTGTGAAACGGCCGCACCTCGACCCGGTCGCCGAGATGTGCCACCTGTTCCTGCACCAGGCCCACGCGCTCCTCGACCGTGAACATCGGCGCCTTGCCGATATTCACGGCGACGCCGATGACCAGCCGGTCGACCAGCTTCACCGCCCGGCCGATAATATCGGCGTGGCCGTTGGTGATCGGATCGAAGGTGCCCGGATAGAGACCTATCCTATGGCGCGCGCTTTGCCCGTTAGACATCAAGATTCCCGCTGAACAGCCTGTTCCCGCGTGTAGCAGGGTTTTGCACGGGCGTAAACTTTACGCCCAATGACTGTTACGCTTCGCCCTCGATCGCCGGCGTTTCGTCCGACTCGTCCGCCGTTTCGACCAGGCGCTCGACCGAGACCACGCGCTCACCGGCGGCGGTGCGGAAGATTGTCACGCCCTGGGTGTTGCGTGAGGCGATGCGCACCGTGGTGACATTGGTGCGGATCAGTTGTCCGCCCGAAGTCACCAGCAGCAGGCCGTCATCGGCATTGATCGGGAACGAGGCCACCAGCTTGCCGCCGCGCTTGCTGAGGTCAATGGCGGTGATGCCCTGCCCGCCCCGGCCGGTGCGGCGATAATCGTAGGACGAGGTGCGCTTGCCGAAGCCGTTATCGGAGACGGTGAGGATGAATTCCTCGATCGCCGCCAGTTCGTTGAAACGGTCGTCCGACAGATCGGTGGCTTCGCCCGCCTCTTCGGCGTCGTCCTCGGGAGCGGCCGTGACCTCTTCGCCTTCGACAGGTTCGCCCTGGGCCCGCAGAGCGGTGGCACGCTTCAGGTAAGCGGCGCGCTCGGCCGGTGTCGCGGCGACGCGGCGCAGGATGGCCATGGAGATGACCGTATCTTCGGTGCCCAGACGCACGCCACGCACGCCGGTCGAGTCGCGGCCCTTGAACACCCGGACCTCGTCGACGGCAAAGCGGATCGAGCGCCCGGCCGAGGTCGACAGCAACACGTCCTGATCGTCGGTGCAGATGGCCACGCCGACGATGGCGTCGCCGTCTTCCAGCTTCATGGCGATCTTGCCCGCGCGGTTGACGTTGACGAAGTCCGACAGCTTGTTGCGGCGGATATCGCCCGAACGCGTGGCGAAGATGATGTCCTGGGTATCCCAGGCGGCTTCGTCCTCGGGCAGGGCCAGTATGTTGGAGATGGTTTCCCCGGATTCCAGCGGCAGCAGGTTGACGAAGGCCTTGCCGCGCGACTGCATGGTGCCGAGCGGCAGGCGCCAGACCTTGAGCTTATAGACCTTGCCGTTCGACGAGAAGAACAGCATCGGCTGGTGCGTCGTCGCCGAATAGACGCCGGTAATGGCGTCCTCGTCCTTCATCGACATGCCCGAGCGGCCCTTGCCGCCGCGGTGCTGCTCGCGATAGGCCGACAAAGGCGTGCGTTTGACGTAGCCGGAGTGGGTGACGGTGACGACCATGTCCTCGCGCGGGATCAGGTCTTCGTCCTCGAGGTCGCCCTCGCCCTCGGCAATCGAGGTCTGACGCGGCACGGCGAATTGGTCGCGGACCTCGATCAGCTCGTCACGGACGATGCCGAGGATCTTTTCGCGCGACGACAGGATGTCGAGGAAGCCGGCGATGGCGTCGGCCAGGGCCTTGGCTTCGTCGCCGATTTCCTCGCGGCCGAGGCCGGTCAGGCGCGACAGGGTCAGGCCCAGGATGTGGCGCGCCTGTTCGTCGGTCAGGCGGATATTGGCGCCTTCGAGCACGATCGAACGCGGATCGGCGATCAGCTCGACCAGCGGCGCCATGTCGCCGGCAGGCCAGACGCGGGCGCACAGGCGTTCGCGCGCTTCGGACGGATCGGCCGAGGAGCGGATGATGTGGATGACTTCGTCGATATTGGCGACGGCGATGACCAGGCCGACCAGGACGTGGCCGCGGTCGCGCGCCTTGTTGAGCTCGAAACGGATGCGGCGAACGACGACTTCCTCGCGGAATTCGAGGAAGATTTCGAGCAGCTGGCGCAGGCCCATCTGCTGCGGCCGGCCGCGGTCGAGCGCCAGCATGTTGACGCCGAACGAGGTCTGCAGCGCCGTCATGCGGAACAGCTGATTGAGGATGACGTCGCCCGGCGCATCGCGTTTCAGCTCGATGACCACGCGCATACCCTGGCGGTCGCTTTCGTCGCGGACGTCGGCAATGCCTTCCAGGCGCTTGTCGCGCACCAGTTCGGCGATGTGCTCGATCATCGCCGCCTTGTTCACCTGATACGGGATCTCGGTGATGACGATGCCTTCGCGGTCCTTGCGGATGGTCTCGATCGTCGCCTTGCCGCGAATGACCACCGAACCGCGGCCGGTCATCAGCGCCTGACGCGCGCCCGAACGTCCCATGATCTCGCCGGCCGTCGGGAAGTCCGGGCCGGGCACGATGTCGAGCAGCTCTTCCAGAGTCACCGCCGGGTTGTCGACCATGGCGATACAGGCGGTGACGATTTCGCCGAGATTGTGCGGCGGGATATTGGTCGCCATGCCGACCGCGATGCCGCCGGCGCCGTTGACCAAAAGATTGGGAATGCGCGACGGCAGGACGGTCGGTTCTTCTTCCTTGCCGTCGTAGTTGGGCTGGAAGTCGACCGTGTCCTGCTCGATATTGGACAGCAGAGCCGTCGCCGCAGTGGACATGCGGCATTCGGTGTACCGCATCGAAGCCGGCATATCGCCATCGACCGAGCCGAAATTGCCCTGGCCGTCGACCAGCATCAGGCCCATCGAGAACGGCTGCGCCATGCGCACCAGCGCCATGTAGACCGACTGATCGCCGTGCGGGTGGAAGCGGCCGAGCACGTCACCGACGACGCGGGCGCACTTCGAATAGGATTTGTTGGGCTGCATGCCCAACTGGTGCATCGAATAGAGGATGCGACGGTGAACGGGCTTCAGGCCATCGCGGGCATCGGGAAGCGCACGCGACACGATCACGCTCATGGCGTAGTCGAGATAGGAGCGCTTCAGTTCGTCTTCGATATTGATCTGGCTGACGCCGAAGGGCGGTGGCGCCGGCGGTTGGCTGGGCGAAGCGTCGTCGGGAAGGTCGTCAGCGGGCGTATCGGTCATGGACTGTTCTTATCGTTGAGGGCACGCGGGCACGGAAAAATCTGGGTATCGCCGCGCGGTCGAATCGCGCGCGAAGGCTTGAAATGTTCTAGAGGATTGGACCGCCGCGAGCAAAGCTTTTCGACGGATTGCGGCGCCATTTGCGTACTGTCCTCAACACCAAGGCGGCCAAGGGAAAAACATGGATCGGACAGCGCCAAAAACGGACCTTGAAACAGGCCTGAAAAAGACCGGCTGGCGGCTCCTGCCTTACCTGCTCCTGATGTACGTCTTGGCCTTCCTGGATCGGACCAATATCGCCTTCGCTCACGACGGCTTGACGCACGATGCCGGCCTGTCGGAAGCGGCCTATGCGCTGGGGGCGTCGATCTTTTTTGCCGGTTACGCGGTGCTCGAAATTCCGTCGAACCTGATCCTTGAGCGTGTGGGTCCGAGGCTGTGGCTTTCGCGGATCATGGTCAGTTGGGGTCTGGTCTCGGCGGCCATGATGTTCGTCCATGGCACGGCGGCGTTTTACGGCCTGCGATTTGCGCTCGGCGTGTGCGAGGCCGGTTTCTTTCCGGGCGTGATCTGGTACCTGACGCGGTGGTATCCGCCCGAGCGCCGCAGCCAGGTCTTCGGCCTGTTCTATTTCGGCGCGCCGCTGAGCTTTATCCTGGGTGGGCCGGTGTCGGGCTGGTTGCTGGCACTGAATGGCGCAGGTGGCCTGCACGGCTGGCAATGGCTGTTCCTGATCGACGGTCTGGCAGCGTCGGTTGCGGGTATCGGCGCCTTGTGGTTTCTCACCGATCGCCCCGAAGACGCATCATGGCTGAGCGCAGAGGAAAAACAGGCGATCCTCGCCGCCGCCGGTCCGCCGCCCGCGCCTGAGCCCCTGTCCGCTATCGCGCGAAGCCTGGCACGGCCGCGCGTCTTGGCCTTTGCCGGGCTCTACGGCCTGATCCAGATGAGCGTCTATGGCGTCGTCTTCTTCCTGCCGGCCCAAGTCGCAGCCCTGCTCGGCCACGCCATCGGCCCCGAGGTCGGCTTTGTTTCGGCCGCGCCGTGGGGAGTGGCGCTGGTCGTCACCTGGCTGGTACCGCGCTGGTGCGACCGCCATGGCCACCGGCAAGCCGCGGGCGCCATTCTGCTGCTGATCGCCGCGCTCGGCATGGCCGCATCGGTCGCGACGTCGATACCGGCGGCCGGATTGATCGCCTTAAGTTGCGCCGCCGCCGGCTTCATCGCCGTACAGCCGCTGTTCTGGAGCCTGGCATCGCAGAGCCTGTCCGGCGCCCGCGCCGCGGCAGCGATCGCCTTGATCAACACGGTGGGGTCGGTCGGTTCGTTCCTGGCGCCCAATCTGCGTACCTTGACCGACAGCGCGATGCATCACATCGGCGCCGGCCTGTGGGTGCTCGCCGCCCTGACGGCGCTGGCCGCCCTTCTGATGGCCGGCATAAAAAAGCCCGCCTCGGTCTGAGGCGGGCTTTGAAAGTCTTAACGTATCCCGGATCTAGAACGGGATTTCGTCGTCGAGGTCGAAGGTTTGCTTCGGACCGGTCGGCTGCGCACGCGGCGCCGACGGCGCGGCCGAGCCACCGCCGCTATAGGCGTCTTCGTATTCGTTGAAGCCGCCGCCCGACGAGGCGCCGCCGCCTTCGCCACGGCCGCCCAGCAGGGTCAGTTCACCGCGGAACTTCTGCAGCACGACTTCGGTCGAATACTTTTCCTGGCCGCTCTGATCGGTCCACTTGCGCGTCTGCAGGCTGCCCTCGAGATAGACGCTGGAGCCCTTGCGCAGATATTGCTCGGCGATCTTGGCCAGGTTGTCGTTGAAGATGACCACACGATGCCACTCGGTCTTTTCCTTGCGCTCGTTGGTCATCTTGTCGCGCCAGGTTTCCGAGGTCGCGATGGTCAGGTTGGCGACGCGGTCGCCGGAATTGAGGGTACGGATTTCCGGGTCCTTGCCCAGATTGCCGACGAGGATCACCTTATTGACACTGCCCGCCATGATTATTGCCTTTCTCGTTATCTTAGCCGCTGGGGACTCAAGGGTGAAGTTTAATACCCCCGCCGCGCCCGCGAAAGCCCGCGCGTTAACGATTTCTGTTGTTAACTTTTGAGCCTCGGTCAAAAGACTATACGACAAGAACAATACGAGAACAAGCGCAAATCGTTAACGCGCATTTCGCAGGTTCCGACGTCAGGCAATCGAATTCCGGCAAAGCCAGAAAGGACCCCACCACCAAACTCGCGTTCGCTCGTTCGGTCCCCCGCCCCACAAGTGGGGCGGTAAAAATTAGAATAGGACGCGCGCTCGCCTTACCTTTTACCGCCCCACTTGTGGGGCGGGGGACCGCGCAAACACGAAGTGGAGCGTGGTGGTGGGGTCCTTTTTTTGGAGCCAACCCCGCTTTCGCAGGCCGATACGGCCTACGGCACGGCCTTACGCGGGGCGTCACCCGGGTTTTGCGTCACCACCACGCCATTTCCGGATTTTTGCGGCAGATCCTTGGGTACAGTCACCGTCTGCTGCTTGCCGTCGCCCTGGGTTTCGTCGTCGACGACGATCGAGCCCGGCTGGACCAGGCGGTTGTCCGGCGCCTTGACCAGGAAGGGGAAATACGGCCCCTGATAGGTCGTTGACGAGCGCACCTCGTGGTTGGTGGCGACGAGGAAGCTGCCATTATATTCGCCTTCGGTCTGATCGCCGGCGGTATTGGTCGTCAGCATGCCCATGCGGACATTGTAGAGCAGCACAGCGCAGTGCTCCATGTCCGGCACGTCCTTGCCGATCGGATTGAAGCGCGGCGTCGCCACCTTGGCGCCGTTGTCCTTGACGTGGCCGATGAAGTAGCAGGTGTTGTCGGCCACCGGCGTCTTCAGCTTGGGCTGACAGGCGGCAAGCGGCACGGCGGCACAGGTCACCAGGGCAAGAGCGGTCAGGACGGTGCGCATGGGTTTCCTCGCTGTGATTTGCGCCGACTTTAACCGTGAAGACCGTCCCGCGCCACGGATTATTTTGCCGCCTGTTTCGCCCGCTCGGCCTCGAAATCATGGCGGGCATCGGCAACCATCCTGGCCAGTTCCTTGGGGTCGACAAAGGCATTGGTGTCGCCGGCCTGGACGCGCTTTTCGCGGCCGAGCACGTCGGCGAATTCCGGATGGTTGGTCAGGACGATATCGGCCTTCATGGCCTCGATCCTGGCAAAGCTTTTCTCATAATCGTCGGCAATCGCCGGATAGCTCTTGTTGTGAACCAGGATATTGCCGGCAACCGTCAGGCTGCACGGAAAGACGACGTCGAGAACTTTCCCGTGGTCGATCACCCTCGTCGACCAGGTGGTGCAGCCGCGCGTATGGCCGGGCGTGAAGGTGGCTTTCAGGCGCACGCCGCCGAGCGCCACGTTTTGGCCGTCGCTCAGCACGCGGTCGACCTTGACCGGCGGGAAATGGCCGCGCGGATAGTCGGTATCGACGTCGTGCTCGCCGTGTTCCAGCGCCCAGCGATCACCGGGTGAGGCATAGAAGACCGCGCCGGTATCGCGCTTGATCCGGGCAATGCCGCCGGCGTGGTCGAAATGGGCGTGGCTGTTGAGGATGATCTTGACGTCGCGCAGTTTGAAGCCAAGCGACTGGATATTGCGCTCGATCAGCGGCGCGTTTTCCTTGAGCGTACCGTCGAGCAGGATCGCCTGCTTGCCCGAGGTGATGAGATAGGCGGCAATACCTTCGGTGCCGACATAGTAAACATTGCCGGCGATGAGGAACGGCTTCACCGGCCGTGTCCACTCGGGCTTGTTTTGAGCATGAGCGGGCGTGCTCAGCGCCAGGGCGATGGCGCCGATTACCAAAGAATATTTCATAGGGGTCTCCTTGCGGGCAAAGCAATATCCGGCCTTACCGGCGGCGACAAATGATGATATCTGGGGCGAGCCATAAGAAAAATTTGCATCTCGGATCGCCCCATGCCGCGCCCTCACCTGCCGCTCAACGCCCTGCGCGCCTTCGAAGCCTCGGCCCGGCACCTCAGCTTCACCCGCGCCGCCATCGAACTCTGCGTCACCCAGGCAGCCGTCAGCCATCAGGTCAAGCTGCTGGAGGAGCGGCTGCACGTCGCCCTGTTCAAGCGTTTGCCCCGCGGGCTTCTGGTCACCGCCGAGGGCGAAGCGCTGTTACCGGCGGTGCGTGAGTCTTTCGACCGCATGGCCGATATGCTGGAGCGGTTCGAAGGCGGCTATGTCCGCGAAGTGCTGACCTTGGGCGCGGTCGGCACCTTTGCGACCGGCTGGCTGCTGCCGCGCCTGCCGTCCTTGCGCGAACGCCATCCGCAGCTGGAACTGCGGTTATCGACCAACAATAACCGCGTCGATATCGCCGCCGAGGGTTTGGATTACGCCATCCGCTTCGGCAATGGCGCCTGGCACGACACCGAGGCCATGCCGTTGTTCGAGGCGCCGTTGTCGGTGCTGTGCCTGCCAGACATCGCCGACACCCTGCACCGGCCGGAGGACCTGAGCGGGCATACGCTCCTGCGCTCCTATCGCACCGACGAGTGGCCGGGCTGGTTTGCCGCGGCCGGCGTCAATTCGCCACCCGTGGCCAAGGGCATGGTGTTCGATTCGTCGCTGGTGATGATGGAAGCGGCCTTGCAGGGCGCGGGTGTGGCGCTCGCCCCGCCCCTGATGTTCGCCCGCCATCTGGCGTCAGGGCAAATCCGCCAGCCGTTCGACACCTATGTGTCGCGCGGCGGCTACTGGCTGACGCGGCTGAAGTCGAGGGCCGAGACCCCGGCCATGGACCTGTTTCGCGACTGGCTGATAGAGGCGATCAGCGGGTAGCGCCCCAATTAGCGCATCGTTACCGAGCAGCCCTGGCCCTGTTCGACCAGAGGGCGGAAATTGGTGTTGTCGTCGGACTGTTCGACGCGGTGCGGCACCAGGCGCAGCGTCTTGTCGCCCCAGCGGCCGTATTGCGCGCCACCCGGCGAGACACAGCGGCTGTCGTAAAGCAGCACCACGCATTGACCGAGCGTCAGGCTGTCATTGAGCTTGTTCCACTCACCGCCATTAAAGCGCAAACACGCGGCCTGCGGCCCGGCCGAGACCGCCTTGGTGTCGGGCACGACCTCGCCATTGTCGCCGGAGACGACCGAGGCCTGCGGATTGGCGGGGGCACCTGAAGCCGGCGCGGTCGGCACCGGGGCCAGCGATCCGGTCGGCGCCGCGGTCATATTGCCATTGTCGTCGAGGCCGACATCGAGCTTTTGCGCCGCCACGCCGTTCTTCTTGGCGCAGTCGGTCAGGCTGAGATCGCCGACATAGGTGCCGTTGACATAGCAGCGCAGGGGTTTTTTGGCATCGAGCGCCGAGACGGAATCGGCGACGTTGAACTGTAGGCCCGTGGGCTGATCGTTCATCTTGGGGTCGGCCTTGTGGCCCGAGGACATGACGACGCCCAGGCCAATGGCCACAACGATCGCCAGCAGGGCCCCGCCGCCCAGCCAAAGCATGCGCTTCTGATCCATCGCCGTAACCTGCTTCCCCCAAAAGAGCCGCGGATCGACCTGTCGCCGCACCCGGAACAGGCGAACCCTTATTCCCCCTTTAAGGCCCTTTTATGAACTGCCTGTCAAGCGCTGTAACGCCGCCTGATAGTTGGCGATCTCATTTGTGAGATAGGTCGGCGGGGCTGAGGACGCGCCGCTGCCCGTGGTCGACTTCGACGGTTGCGGGTCACCACGTGTCAGATAGGTGTAGACGCTCTGCACCTTCTGCATCGTCGTCTGCAAACTTGAGATGGCGGCGGCAATATTGGTCGTCGAATTGAGGTTGAGCGCGGTGTTGAACGACAGGCCCATCGGCTTTTGCGAGCTGGTATAGTTCGACGTCGTCGGATCCATGATCTGGCCGGCCTGGCTGGTCACCAGACCCGCCGACAGACCAAGGCCCGACAGCGCGTCCTTGCCCGCCGGACCGGCCAGGAATTCCATCGATGAGTTGGCGTTGGACGGCTTGATGTCCAGGCCCTGACGCATCGGCTGACCGTTGGTGCCGGGCACCGTCGTCGTCGTCACGGTCAGCTGATAGCCCGAGGCGCGCTGGATCTTGTCGGCCAGGGTCTTCATGGTATCGGTGGCGTCGATAGTGATCGTCTTCTTCTCGCCGGTGCCGGGATCGATCATGTAGAACTGATCGCCCGTGCGCACCGAGCTGTTGGCGACGATATAAGGCGAATCCGTCTGCAGCACGGTGCCGGTCGGCAGGCCTAACTTGTCGAGCACCGAGGACGAGCCGGCGGAAACGGCGATCGAGTCCGGGCTGACCAGGCCGTCGGTGCCGCTGTAACGCGACTGCGACAGCACCTGGCCGGTGGCGACATTGATGCTGGCGAGATAGGCATCGCCCTTGCCGGTCTGGGTGGTGCCGGTAATCGCGCCCGTCGTCTGGCCCGACATGTAGGCGACGCCGTTAGCGAACTGCACCTGGGCGTTCTTTTCGGAACCGGCGCCACCATAATAGGCGATGGTGTCGTTCGAGGTCTTGGTCAGGTCGGCGTTCACCGACAGAGCAAAGGCGTCGTAAGAGCCCGAATAGGCCGCGGTGACATTGGCGGTCCCCGACAAAAGCTTGTCGGAGCCGGCGGAGCCACCGAGATAGACCTGGCCGTTGGACACCGAAATGCCCGAAAGACTGCCGCCGCCCAGGCCGCCGAGATCGCGCGAGGCGATCAGGGTCGGCTTGCCCGAAGAGATATCGTAGGAACTGAGCACGGTCGAATTGTTCTGCAGGCTGGCGACGTACATGGTCGTGCCGGACACGGCGACCTGCGATGTCGCGTCGGTATTGGCCGTGCCCGTCTGCTGCATGAAGGTCGACTTGCCGGTGGCCGAGAAGCCGGCGACATAGGCGTCCCACCCGCCCTGCTCGCCCGTGCCGCCATTGGCCGTGGCCCCACTCATCGTAGCCATGGTCTTGCCGCCGACATAGACGCTGTCGTCGGCGCCGAAGGTCACGGTCGTCGCCTGATCAAGGTTGGACGAGCCGAAGCGCTGCGTCCACTGCGGCACGCCATTGGCGTCGAACACCTGAACGAAGCTGTCGGACGTGGTGGCGTCGGCGCCGCTCAGGTTGCCGGCCGAAGTCGTGGTCACCGTGCCGTCCTTGGCCGTGGTCGTCGAGGCAACGTCGAGCGCGCCGGTCACCGAGCCGGTAATCGCCACCTTGCCATCGGCGGAAACCGCGATCGCCGAGGCGGACGCGGTGTCCGAAGCGCCGAGCGTGCGCGTATAGATGAGGTTGCCGGCGCTGTCGTACTTCATCAGGGCGACGTCCTGCGTCCCCTTGATCGTCTGGCCGTCGGTCGCGGCATTGACATCCGCCAGCACATAAAGCGAACCGTCTGGCCCCGCCGCCGAGGCGCGCACGCCGGTCAGGCTCTTGGTCGTGGTCGATCCCGTGGTCGTGGTGGCGATATTGGCCAGGCTGGTCGGCAGCTGGATCTGTTCGCTTTCGCCGGCCGCCCAATAGGTGTCGCCCGGCTTGCCGATCGGCGCCGACGGATCGGTGCCGGTGGTGACGGAATTGGTCTGGAACTTCATCACCTGCGAGGTGACGTCGGTGCCGTTGGCCGGGGTCGCCGGGGTCGTGCTGCTGGTGCTGTCGGTCGAGGACGTCGACGACGTCGTGGTCAGCTTCTTGGTCGGATCGCCCGTCGTCTGCACGACATAGACCGAGGTCGCCGTGTCCGGCGCGCCGAAGGTCACGGTTTCTGCCGACGAACCCTTGACCTCGAGGCCGAAGGTATCGGTGCCGGCCGAAATCGTCTTGGTGACGCCGTTGACCGTCGTCGTGGTCGGCGTCGCCGGGGTGCGGTTGACCGCCATGCGCGTCGATACGCCGGCCGCCTTCAGCTGGTCGTTCATATAGGTGACGACGTTGGACATCGAGCGCGTCTCGTCACCCATGTCCGCCAGGTTGAAGTTGACGACGATCGGCTGGGCCGTGCCGATGCGCTTGACGCTCATCGAGAACTGGACGTCGCCGTCGAAGGCCTTGACGTCGCTAGAGGCCGAGCCCGTGGCGATGTTCTGGCCGATATAGGTGGTGTTGTTCTCGGCCGCGCCGACCGTGTTGCGCAGGTCCGAGGTCAGGGTGCCTTCGGTCAGGGCGACGTGGTCGTACTTGGTCGAGTTGATATAGGTGTCGACCTCGCTCATGCCCTCGGTGAAGCGGCGCTGATATTCGGCCAGCTGACTGGCCGAGACGTTCTTGGCCTGGGCGGCGGTGGCGATGCCTTCGAGCGCGTTCAGCCCCTGATACAGGGTGAACAGCTTGGTGTAGTCGGGCGAGGCGCCGTTGACGTTCGAGGTGACGGCGTTGGAATTGATGAAGTTCTGCCCCGCCATCACCTTCTGCACCAGAGCGCTCTCGTCGGGCATCGAGGTGGTGCCGAGCCACGGCGCGTCGGGCGCGTCGGCTTGGCCGGTCGGTGACGTCGTCTTGGTCGGGCCCAATGTCGAGGAGCCGCTGCTGGACGCGGCATTGGCGGCGGTCGTACCGAGCTTGGACGCGAAGTAGTTGGTGAGCAAATCACTGCCGATGCCGGTCGACGACGAGCCGCCGAACAGCGTGGAAAGCAGTGATGTGTTCAGGGACGTGTCCACAAGGGATTCCGGGCTACGACAAAAATACGTCGCCAGTATGCGGGAACAGCCCTTAGGATTCGTAAACGCGCGCTAATAAATAGAGGTATTTTCGAGGGTTTTCGGCGTTTTGGCCGCCTCGCCCGTCGGCCAACGAAAAACGCGCCCTGGGGCCCCGGAGCGCGTCTTCGAAACCGTAATTTTATACCGGATCAGCCCTTGAACAGGCTCAGGATCTGCTGCGGCGCCTGGTTGGCGATCGACAGGGCTTGCGTACCCAGTTGCTGCTGGACCTGCAAGGCCTGCAGCTTGGAGCTTTCGGTCGCCATGTTGGCATCGACCAGATTGCCGATACCGCCCTGAATCGAGTCTTCGAGCTTGGAGACGAAGCTCAAATGGCCTTCGATCTGCTTCTGCTGCGAGCCCAGCGCGCCCAGATTGGCGTTGACGTTGGTGATCGAGGCGTCGAGCATGGTCAGCACCGCCGCCGCCGACGTCGCCGATCCCAGCGTCGTGCCGGTAGGGATGGTGATGATCGGTCCGCCCAGCGCCATCGTCCGCACCGACAGGGTGATGCTCGATGAGGCGTTGGCGTTGGCGATGAACGAGATGTTGGTGGTCAGCGACCCGTCGAGCAGGTTGGTGCCGTTGAAGGTGGCGTTCTGGACCGACTGGGCGACCTGCTGCAGGATCGAGGTGAAATCCTGGCTGAGCGCGTTGCGCGAGACGGTGTCGATCGACGTATCCATCGCGCCGACGACCTTTTCACGCATCTGGTTGAGCAGATCGGAAATGTTCTGGCCGGCCGCGGACGCGACATCCGCAATCGAGTTGGCGCGGTTCAGACTTTCGGTCACCGCCTGCAGCGAGGACAGGTCCGAACGCTGGCTTTGGGCGATGGAATAGACCGATGCGTTGTCCTTGGCATTGCTGACCGATAGCCCCGTGCTGATCGTGTTTTGCACGTCTTCCAGCTGGGTATTGGTCGAAGTCAGGTTTTGCAACGCCGTCATCGCCGACGTGTTGGTATGCACACTGATGGCCATGGGTCCTCTAGACCTCCATAATTCTTATGCGACTCGACTCACGAGTGTTAAGGATCATGGTAAGCAAAAGGTTAACGGCCGCAAACAAGTTTGGCCGCGCATTAACCAATGCGCGGTGGATAAAATTCAAAAATTCGCGCGGATGGCGATCAGGCTTGGGTCGTTATGACCGAACCGGCTTGATATCCTTGAGAATTTTTCATTTCGAGCAGCGACTGCTGCGGCAGCTCACTGACGACCTCACCGGTGTCGCGGTTGATCGCTTTGTAAATCCAAGTGCCCGTGTTCGGATCCTTGTCGACGGTCAGACGCAGCTGATAATACGGCGGCGGGCTCTTGTCCTTGCCCGTCGACGACGACGTATCCGAATCGTTGCTGCTTTTGCCGCTAGGCGCGGCGGGCGCGACTTCCTTGGGCGCTTCTACCGGTTTGATCTGGGAAGCGTCGGGAAGTTGCGGGAAGTTCAGGACATTATTTAACATCTCCAATACGCCGGCCTTTGGGGAGTTGGGGCGCGGCGCCCTCCTTTTGTTATCTAAGCCAAAGCCTCAAAACCGGAGAGGGACGCGAACGTCCCTCTCCTGCTTGAGTTTAGCGGAACAGGCTGAGGACCGTGGACGTGGACTGGTTGGCGATCGACAGGGCCTGCACGCCAAGCTGTTGCTTGGTTTGCAAGGCTTGCAGTTGAGCGCTTTCCTTGGCCATGTCAGCATCGACCAGG